>ERZ772948.1048-NODE-1048-length-16826-cov-246.339992_pt1 | contig 16826 bp, 11 predicted proteins | sample MGYA00511945_ERZ772948 | MGnify/ENA primary metagenome ERZ772948 (study PRJEB29015, sample SAMEA2737927) | human oral metagenome | biome: human oral; feature: human-associated habitat; material: dental | place: China | collected 2141 ... | reverse complement strand
CCACCGCCGCCCGCGCCAGAGTCACCGGATCCACCACCGGCTCCGGAGCAGCCCGCCCCTCGGGCACCCACTCCCACATCCTGTTGGTGAACACCCGCTCCTTGAACCGCGCCCGGCCCTCCTCGGTGGACGTGTCGCAGTGCATCCGGTACCACCGGCCGTTATCGGCGGCGTGAGCCAGAGCGTCCCCCTCATTGGGCGCAACCAGGGACAACAGCTTGCCGGCATAAGGATCCCTCTCGGACACCCTGCGCCTCTCCTCGGCCGTCTCCGCGCCCGTCTTCTTGGGCTCGTACCAGCACGCCGGTCTCACAGAGGCCCCGCCCGACGACGAGGTAGTGGTAGTGGTCCCACCATCCGACCCGCCCGACGCCGACGTCGTGGTCACCTCGAACGAGAACGCCACCACCTGACCACCACCCGCCCCATCGGACTGCACACCACCACCGGACGAAGAACCACCCATATCTGCGATGGCGCAGGGCGCCGGTCCCAGCACCCCGGCGACCAGCACGACGGCGAGCCCGACCCGCCACGCGCCCTTCAGCACTGGTCCACCCCCATGCGCTCGTCGGACACCACGATCCAGGACCCCGACGACCTGTCCAACGTCGCCATGTACAAGTAGTTGTGCTGAAGGTCGTCGCCGCTGGAGGTTCCGTCGGCCTTGACCAGGTCCACGTCGTGCTGGTCCACGCAGGTGAACACGACCGCGGTGTCCGAGGACGCCCCGCCCACTTCGACCGTCTGAATCGTCACCCGGTAGACGCCGCTGGCGTGAAGGCCCTGGGCGGCCCAGGCGGCGTAGTTGTCCTGGAATTTCGCGAAGGCGTCGCCGCCGGTGGTGGTCTCCACGGCGGAGTGGTCCCCGTCCATGGCCCGATAGGCCCGCCACGTCGCCCGATCGTGGGCGACGTAGGCCACCACGACCTCCTTCTGGGCCTGGTCCAGGTCCTCGGGAATGGCCGCCACGAAGTGATCCGAGTCCGGATCCGACAGCGACTCCGCCGTCACCTCCCCCGGCGCCGTAGGAGCACCCGACGCCGCAGGAGACGAAGCCGAGGACGGCTGCGCGGAAGACGACGATCCCGCCGACGCCGTCGCCTCATCGGGCGCGCGGGGCGGCACGCTCACCGACGAGGCCGACCCGCCCCCGCCCGAGCACGCCACCGCCCCGCACGCCACCACCAACGCCAAAGCGCCCCACCCGGCGCGCCACCACCGCCCGCCGCGCCCCCGACCCGACGAACCAGACGACGACCCGCCGCACGGCAGCGACGAGTCCGACGACACCGACATCAGCACGCCGGACAGCGGAAGAACAGGAAACCACGACACGGAGGAACTCCTCCCACAGGGACCATGACCCCCACCACGCTACCAGCCCCCCACCAACCAGAGGAAGACCCATCAGCACATCTGTTCCCGTCCGCGACGACGGGCGGTCCCGGGAGTTACTGCTGGGGCGCCCTTCTGGCGACGACCTCGTCTTTACCCGAGGAGTCGTAGGAGACGATGATCCCGCCCGGACACAGCGCCACCGGGGCCGAGACGATCTCGAAATCGGGCATGAAGACGCTGACCCACGCGGGCTCGCCGCCACCGCCCGAGTGGGCGGATCCGTCGTCCTGCCGGGCGGCGTCATTCTGCTGCACGACGAGCCGATCGGAGAAGTCGTGACGATTCCGGTCGCCCACGCGCGCCGAGAAGACGGGGGTGTCCACCGCGCCGGAGTACGGGGGGTACGATAGGCGTTCACTGCTCTGCTCGACGGCGCGGTAGGTTCCGGCCGGATCAATGGCCGTCACCTCTCCCCTGCGGGTGTCGAAGACGTTCAGCGACAGCGGGTGGCCGAAGTCCTTGGCCTGCCCCTCGACCTCGTTCTGGACGCTCCAGACGGATATGGCCTGGGGGCTGGCCTGAATCCCGACGACATTCCAGTTCTCGGGCTTGTCCTCCCCCCTGAGGGACACAGCCTTACCGGTGTCGATGTTCTCCACCGTCCCGTCGTCAACTGGGTTGAGGACCCAGCCTCCCACATTGACGGGCCGCCCGGCGATCACCTGGGCCTCAATGGTCCGATCATTGAGAGAGTAACTGTGATCATCGCCGAGATCCGTCTCGGGTATCACATCGAGGGTCATCTTGGAACTCAGGTAGCGCCACTCCTCATGTTTGTCCCGGACAATGACGGAAGAATGTCCTCCGGGCCCCGGGATCGCGATCTTATCATCATCCAGCGGGGAGAGTTCACGTCCGCTGGAGATACTGTAGACCCGGCGGTTGATGACGATATTGGAGTCGGTCAACTGCACGGCCGGCACTGCTCCGGTCACCTGGGTGTCAAGGGAGACCCGTCCCGTATCCGTACTCAGGACCACAATGCGAGTGACATCCTCGCGCGGATCGGCATTGCTGAGAGAACTGTCGGGCGTGACGTCGAAGGCGTAGGCGAGCCACGCGCCGTCGGGCGAGGTGAAGGCGGAATTCTCAACATAGAGATCCACTCTCTTAAGGGAATCATAGGAGCTCTCATTCAGTCTGGACGTGGCGAAGCTCCAGATGGCCTCCCCCGTCGAGGAGTCCAGCCCATAGACGCCGTCACGGGTGACGAGGACTGCACCGCGCACCCCGGCGAGGATCTGGTGAACGCTGCCCGTGCCGACGGTGGCCGTCCACACCGGGTCGGCGCTGGACTGATTCCCGCCGGCGGCCGCGGCCGATATCTCCGCAACCGTCGGGAAACCGTCATAACTGATCGTCGCATCGGTCGTGATCCGGACGAACCGGTCGAAGGAATTGTTGATGAGGTTCGGAACCGTCAACGCTATCACGGCGACCACGACGACGCTGACGAACCCCATCCCCACGCTCAGCACCCGAGACGCGGGCGCCGTTCTCCAAGTCCGCTGCGGGTCCGCCGGGGCCGCCGGCGACGGGTTGAAAACCCTCCCGTATTCGGCTACGGCGCCCTCCAGCCTCGGGGCGCCGGGCCAGGAGGCCCACCCGTCCCACTCCTCCCAGGGCTGCGCGGCCGGTCGGTAGAGGCGCAGAATCAGGTGACTCATGACGGCGATAACCAGGAAGACCCACCCGACCGCCAGTCGGCCGATGTATCCGGGAATGCTCGCACCCGACCTGAAGATCGGTTCAACACCGAACAGGCCAGTGAAGAGCACCAGGAAAGAGACAATAACAAAATCAAAGGCGATGATACAGACAACGAGACCCCTGCGCCGCGAGGCGGGGCGCCACACCTGGGTCACGGGCAAGAACATCAGTGCGATCGCTGGAAGAAGTGACCGCGCGAAACTCCACCACCCATTGATCATCGGGGCCGACAACGGTGAGCGCAGCATCTCCGCACCGCTCCACCCCATCAGGATGAGGGCACCGCCCCCCGCCGCCAGGCGCACGCCGGCCAGAAGACTGAAGACCCACCGCCGGAGTCGCGAGGCCCGCCGGGGCGCCGCGGCCGGTGCACCCGAGCCCCGACCGGCGCTGCTGATCGAACCGTGGACGGGGTTGCCGATGGCGTTGGGGTTGCCGGGTTGCGTCGCCTCACTGTTCATGGAGCCAGTGTCGGACGTGCGCCACGCCTCAACAATGGGGAGTCCGCCCACCCGGCCGGGTGACTCCGTCAACGCTCGACGGCGGATCGGCGTCATGGAGCAGACGGCGAAGGAGAGCGACCATGAGCCTGACCCGGGGCGCTGACGGGCCGGAAAAGGTGGCCGGCGCATGACTTCCGGGTGCGCGACGACTCCTGCACGTCCGGGGAATGGCGTCATCGCGCCGCTTCGAGGCGGAAGGGGCGCGGATGCGAGGGTGGGAATCAGGCCCGGTCCAGCCGGTCCAGGAGGTCCCGGGCCGTGTACACGTCCGTGATGAGGACGTTGACCCAGCCCCCGCGCAGGGCGCCGCGGATCGCCGCGCGCTTGCGCTCCCCGCCCGCCGCCGCCACGCGCCGCGGGATCGCGCGGATCTGGTCGGCGTCCGCCCCCACCAGCCGGGCGTCGTAACTGGAGCGCACGGGCGCGCCGTCGGCGTCGAAGAAGCGCAGGCACACGTCGCCGACGGCGCCCTCCGCCCTCAGCTCGACCGCGTCCTCCGCCGTCGTCATATTCCCCGACTCGCGCAGCAGGGCCGAGGGCTCCAGGCTCCCGATGCCCACGAGCGCGATCGTGACCGTCGGCAGGAGCATCATGACCCGCCTGACCGCCGGGTCCTTCATGAGCTGCTCCGCCGCGGCCGCCGACCCGAGGACCGCCGGGGAGGGGAAGAAGACCGGCTCGGCGCCCGTCGCCCGGGCCAGCAGGTCGATGAGGCGGGTCGTCTTGACCTGGACCCCGGGGTGGCCCGCTCCTCCGAAGAGCTGGACGACCCGGGTGGCCACGCAGGTGCGGAAGGCGGGCAATTGCTCGATCGCGGCCAGCCAGGTGGCCGACCAGGAGGACAGGCCGATGACGTCGCCGCCCGTGAGCGTGGTCTCCAGGTAGGTGGCCGCCGCGGAGCTCAGCGCCGCATCGATCTCCGCATCCGCCTTCCCGGAGTCGACAACGATGCACTCGGTGAGCCCGAAGCGCTCCTCCAGCCCCTCCTCCAACCCCAGGTGAGTCCCCTCCGGGGCCGTGACCACGGTGCGGACAATGCCCTCTTCGACGGCGCGCTTGAGCAGGCGCGAAACCCGGGGCTGGGAGACGTGGAGCTCGGCGGCTATCTCGGTCTGCCGCTTGCCGAGCTCGTGGTACATCCGGGCGATGCGCACCATCAGGCGGGTCCGGGCGGCATCGGCGCGAATGGGCATGATTGCAGTCCTTCTGGGGTCCGGGCGGGCGCCGGGCCGGGGGTCATCGTCAACAGGGCGTCAGGGGAAGACTACCGGCTCCCACCGGCATCACGACGACGAAGCGGGCCCGGATCCCCGACGGTGACCGGACGGTGACCAGGGCGGGACGCCGCACGGGCGCGGACGGCCGCCCTGGGCGCCGGTGACGCCGGACGGCATGCGGGCCGCCGCGCACGGGCATGCGGTGAGAGCCGGGGCGCTCGCCGGAGCCGCGGTGCGCCGACGGGGACCGGGGGTCACCACGTATCCGACTCCCAGTCGACGGCGTTGTTGATCGGCTCATTCGGATGCTTCGAGGCCCCCACGCCGCAGTAGGAGATGATCGCGGAGGAGATCCCGGCGAGGTTCCCCGGGTCGAGCTTCGCCCGATCGTGCTCATCGAGCATGTCGTAGATGACGCTCATGCGGTCATCGGAGTCGAGCTTCGCGAACTTGGAGCACGTGATGTCGCCCGCGGAGGACGAGGAGCAGGCGCCGACGGGCGCGCAGAAGGCGATCACCAGGGCGATGGGGACCACTCGTTTGACAACGGCGTTCATGATGATCCTCTCAACATTGATGGGACGCCCCCGACGAAAAAGGGGCCAAGGACTGGAATACGGACCACGACCGGGAGCGGCCATTCCGCCAGTCCCATTGTTGCGCACGCCCTCCCGCCCGGCAATACATTCGGAACGGTTGTATCAATTCTTGTACTCGTCCCCTGCGGCCGCGGCGAGTCGGCGCGCCGGAGACGACGGCGATACTCGCCGCACCCGGCGACGCACGATCCCGAATGAATGGAGACGGACGCGCGGAAACACGCACCAGCCGTTCGCGGAGAATACGGGGACGAATTATCCTCGGGAAAGCCGGGGCCCTCCCCCGGAAGAATTCCGGACCGTCCCGGAACCCTTCTGATGAAAAAGTTTGCCAATGGATTCGCTTCACCGAGACAGCAGAAGCGGAAGGCTCGGGGACGGGGACCGGCTCAGGAACGGGGAAGGATGAGTGCGGGGGGCGGGATGGCGCCCGGGCCCCTCCCGCCGACGGACGGGAGGGGCCCGGATCCGGTCTTAGCGCTTCATCTGCTGGCCGAGGCTGCGGTCGGTCTCCTCCAGCGTCGAGACGATCTTCTCCAGGTTCCTCGAGATCGCGTCCAGCGAGTCGATGGTTCGCGTGGCCGAGGTGGTGAACTCGTGGTAGGAGGCCTGGAATGCGCCCGAGGCCGAGTCGGTGACGAAGCCCGAGGAGACGAGGTTGTCGACCTGCTGGCGGGCCGTGGTCAGCGACTGGTTGATCGTGTCGCGGGTGGTGCGCAGCTGACGCGCCTGGTTGCGCATCTCCTCGTAGGATGCGGAGATATTGGCCATGATGTGTTCCTTTCATGTGGCCCGGCCCCGGCCCATTGCCGCGGTGCCGTATGTGGGTGGTGTTTTCTATGGACAGTCTCCCGTCCGAACGGGTGCGGGGCGATGGGGATCAACCCCCGCCCCCGTTCAGTCGGAGACGAGGAGCGTGGACAGCAGCGCCTCGACGGCGGGGACGGCCTCGACCAGGTTCAGGGCGTCGGGGCCGACGGCGGTGCGGGCCACGAGATCGCGGCCGCCCCGGCGCAGGGCGTGGAAGGCGGTGAAGATGGCGTCGGCCCCGCTCTCGCCGCGCTCGCCGGGGAAGGCGGCCACCGACCGGTGAGCGGTCGCGCCGTCGGCGAGCTCGACGGTGTCGCTCACGTGCGGGCCGCGGCGGGCGGGCTCGACGGTGATGAGCGCGGGCAGGCGCTCATCGGCCTCCCCCTCGGCGACCAGCTCGTGCAGATCGGTGAAGACGGGGTGGAAGGGCGGATCCGGCAGGTACAGCAGGCGCACCGCCAGCGTGTCGTCCGCCGGGATCTCGGCCACGCGCCGGGCGGCGTCCAGCAGGTGCTCGACGTCGTCGGGGTCCTCGTAGCGGGGCTCGCTCCCCAGGTCCGCCGGCCAGTGCGCGACGGCGTCGGCGTCGCCGAGCGGCACGACGAGCCACCGGTCGGCCAGGTCCATCTGGAAGGTGGTCATGAGAACCTCACGGACTGCACGATGGCGTCGCTCAGCGCCAGGAGGGAGTCGACCAGGGCCTGGGAGTCCTCGTCGTCCTGGGCGGTGATAACGGTGAAGAAGACCATCCAGTCATCCGGCAGGCCGGGGTCGCCGACGTAGTAGGCGGCCTGGGTGCGCTTGACGGCGGCCCCCTCGGGCAGGTCCGGCAGCGCGGGCGGGTCGGGCAGGGCGCCGGCCAGCTGCTCGCCGGCCGCCCCCAGGCCCTCGCGCACGTCGTCGGTCGCGTCCGAGACCGTCACGGTCCGCATGACGACGAGCTCGCCGGCGTCCATGACGACCGTCTGCGGGGTCTGGGCGGCGATGGCCACGAGCGCGTCCATGGGGTCCTCGGCGAGCTCGCGGGGGAAGGGCAGGACGGCGATGAAGGTGCCGGTGCGCACCCCCGCCATCGGGTCGGCCTCCAGCAGGACCCGCAGGGCGCCCGCGCCCGCGAGCGCGGACAGGGACGTGCGCAGCTGGGCCTCGACCAGGTCGCGGGCCGCCCGCACCTCGGGGGCGTCGGAGGATCCGGGGGCGCCGTCCACGATCCGCTTCGCGAGCCGGTGCAACTGGGGCGGCAGGCTCGCGCGCAGGTCGATATCCGCCCAGCCGGACGGAAGGATGAGCTCTATTTCACGCATGGCGGCTCCTATTGGTCATTCGGGGTGCTGGACGAGGTGCGGGCGGCGGGAGCGGCCGGATGGCCCGGACGCTCGCGGGGCTCGGCGCGGTCACCATCCGCCACCGCCTCCGCCGCCCCCGGCGGAACCGGCCCCGCTGCTGGACGCGGACGCCGTCTGGGGATCCACGCTACCGGTGGTGACGAGGTTGTAGAACTTCGGGATCGTGAAGGAATTCCACGGAGTCTTGTCCGTCTTCCCCCGGGTGCCCATATCGACCGCCACGTCGATGCCGTATCGGAGCGTCTCATTGGCGGTCTTCTTCGAGACTTCCTGAACAGTCGTCCTGGCCACGGTCCGCACCGCATTGGCCGCCGTGGTCCGCGCCGCATCGGCTCCGGCGGTCCTGAAAAGACCCTTCACGGCCTCACCCGGGGCGCTCAGAACCCTATTGGCCGCCTCGGCGCCGCTCTTGACCTTCGAGACGACGGTGGACAGGGCGCCCTTCGACGCCGAGGACGCGCCCTTGACCGCACTTTCCACAGCACCCTTGGCCGCGGAGGCCATCTTCCCCGCACCCGCGAAGGAGGCCGCGGTCGTGACGACGTCAACGCCCGTACGCAGGAAGAATTCGCCCCAGCCCATCTTCCCGTCGGCGACCTTCCCCGCATTGACCGCCAGATTGACGACCGTCGTGGCCGCGGACACGGCCGCCCCGGCATACATCAGTCCCGCGAGAACCGGGGCGGCCGCCCCGCCGGTGAGAACCGTGACAACCCCGGCCACGATCGTGGCCACCGCGATGATCGTACTCAGGTTCTTGAGAAACGGCTTGACGTGCTCCTCAAGCCACTTGCCGATATCGGAGATGACAATCTGGACCTTCTCCCAGAACGTGTCCTTGAGCGGGCTGTTGCGGCTGGTCTCCCGCAGGGCGTCGGCGGCCCTGTTGCCGGCCTCGTCGCGCTCCTTGACGACGGCCTTGAGCCGCTCGCGCGCCTGGGCGATCCGTCCCTCCGCCGCCGCGCGCTTCGACTGGGCGGCGCGGTAGTCGGACTCGGCTCGGGAGCGCTCCACGGGATTCGTCGTGCGCTGGTGGCGGCAGTACTGCTCCCACTCCTCTTGCTTCCACCGGCGCCGGTCCCCCTGGGCCTCCTTGGCCTCCTTGAGGATGGGCAGCGACTTGGCCTGCGCGCCCTCCAGGGCGCCGGCGTAGGTCTTGAGCGCGCCGGCGGCCCCGGAGCAGCGCGAGCTGGCCTGCTTGATCTGGACGACCAGGTCCTCGCAGTCGCTGCGCAGCGCATCGATGTGGTGGCTCTTGCCCTTGAAGGTGATGGCGTTGAGCCGGTCCCTCGCCGTGTTGATCGCCTCGGCCACATCCGCGTAGTTCTGGGCGGCCTGCCGGACGACGCCGGGGTCGCCGGGGATCGGGTCCGAGGACGCCAGCGGATTCCAGTCGGTTGGACGCGCCATCAGTTCTTCTCCTTCTTCGCAGCCAGGCGCTCGCGCAGGCGCCGGGCCTCGTCGTTGCGCCGGACCTCATCGCCCGGGTTGGCCCCGCCGCTGCGGGCGCCGAGTGCGCTCATACCGGCCGCCAGGCCCATGCCGCTCATCATTCCGGTGTCGCGCGCGCCCGTCGTCGAGCCGGACGGCTCGGAGGCGGCCGACGGCGCCGTCTTGGCGTCGGGGGCGAGGTCCTCGGCGGCCGGGGGAGTCGGCGCCGCGGTGTCGGCGGGCATGTCGACGGGGCCGGCGCCCACGCCGCCGGAAACCGGCAGGTCCGAATCGGCGAGCGAGCCCGGGCCCGGGTCGGTGAGCGGATCCGAACCGGCGAGCGGGCCCGAGGAGCCCCCGTCCGACGATCCCGGGCTCGACGGGAGGGGATCCCCGGCGCCGTCCGGCGCGCCGGCGGGACTGGACGCACCGGCGTCGGCGGGCTGGACGTTGACGTCGTGGATCTCGGGGACGGCGCCGTCGGAGTCGTCATCGGCGTCGTCGGAGCCGATGTCCGCGCCGTCCACGCCCAGCAGGCGCTGAAGGATGGAGGCGCGGTCCTCGGCGACAACCGGCCCCGCCGCCGCGCCCGTCCCGTTCCTCCTGCCCTCGGCCAGGGAGCGGCGCAGCGCCTCGGCGGGGTCGGTCTCGCCGCCCTGCCCGGACCCGGCGGCGCCCGGCGCCGTGTCGCGGCGCCCCAGGAGCGTGGCCAGCGCCGTCAGGCCGATCCCCGAGACCCCGGCGACATTGAGCGTGGTCTCGCCGCCGTGCGCGGGATCCAGCGCCACGTCGACCAGGCTCCCCAGAACCCGGCGCACCCGCTCCAGGTACTCCCTGTTCGTCCCGGTCAGGTTCGCCTGGCCGGCGCCTCCCTGGACCTGGGCGACGCCGGCGTCGCCGGTGCCGGGGTCAACCTTGTGCAGGTTCGCCTGGCCGGCGCCCCCTTGGACCTGGGCGACGTCGGCATCGCCGGCACCGGGGTCGACCTTGTGCAGGTCCACGGCCCCGGCGGGCACCTTCACCTGCGAGATGGACACGAGGTCGCCCTTGTCGTTGTAGACCGGCTGGAGGTCGGCGATATCGCACACGGTGCCGTCGGGGGTCACCACGGTGGTCACCTTCGGCGGCGGGCCGGCCTCCCCCATGAGCGTGCCCACGCCCTCCAGGTGGCCGAGCTTGACCTGGCGGGTGCCGTTGATGACGACGTTCGGCAGCTTCTCGTCGGTGGTGGTGTCGTCCAGGGCGGCGTTCCCGCCCTTGCCGGTAACCTGGGAGGGATCCTTCGTCGGATCGGTGGTGGTGTCGTCCAGGGCGGCGTTCCCGCCCTTGCCGGTGACCTGGGAGGGATCCTTGGCCGGGCCGGTGGTGGTGTCGTCCAGGGCGGCCCCGGAGCCCGGGTTCGTCAGCTGGCTGGGGGCGGTGTAGCCGGGGGTCCGGGGGTCCTCAAGGCCGCCTCCGCCGCCCCCGCCCCCGCCTCCACCGGGAGCGGCGGGGGCGGGGCTCGGGCTCTGGCCGCCCTGACCGCCGCCGCCGTCCTGGCCGCCGCCCTGATCGCCCTTGTGACTCTCGTTGTAGGCGTCGGCGATCTCTTTGTCGATCCGGTCGAAGGTGTCCTTGCTGGCCTCGAAGTTCTGGCGCAGCTTCTGAACCGCCTCGGTCAGCTTGCGGCGCTTGGCGCGCCAGTCCCCGTTGAAGTCCCGGTAGGCGCCCGCCAGGCCGGAGTGCCCGACGGCGTCGGCCACGGAGTCCTTCGTGTTGGTCATGGAGTCGAGGCCGGACTCGATGCGCTTGAGCGAGGCGATGGCCTGGACGTAGTCGTCGTGGATGAGCAGGAGACTCAGCTCCGACATCGTGGCACCTCCTGGAGTGGTCGTGAGCGGGTGGGGTTGCGGGTCGCCCCCACGGTAGGGGGCGGGTCCGCGGGAAGTCGATGGGGATCAACCCCCGCGGGCGGGCCGGGCGCGGGCGGCGGGCCGGCCGGGCGGGCCGGATGCGGGCGCGCCGCGGGGCCGGCGGGGCGGTCAGGTGTCCATGAACGGCACCTGCACCTTCGTGGCCTTCGAGGCGTGGATCCAGAAGCCGCGGCCGATCGGCATCTCCCCCTGGCGCACCCGCGGCGTGTCCGTGCGCAGGATCATGGAGCCGTCGGAGGAGTCGGGCTGGAGCAGCAGGCCCGTGCGCGCGGCGCGCATCTCCGCGGGCAGCGACCACATGGAGTTCCAGGCCGAGATGTCGCCCTCGGCGACCACGAGGTGGCCGTTGCGCTTGATCTTGCTGACGGCGTCGGTCACGGGGGTCTCCAGGGGCGTCTGGATGATGTCCTGGCACCCCTCGATGAACAGGGCGATCGTGGGGCGCCCCGGCTCCGCCGGCACGACCAGGCTCGGGTCCAGCAGGTCCAGAATCTCGCGGATCCCCTCCTCGGTGGAGGCCGTGCTCTCCCACAGGTCCTGGACCCCGTCCAGCGGGCTGCGGCGCGGGGCGATGCGCACCAGGACCACCCCGCCGTCCCACTCCTTGATGGACGTGGCGATCCAGCGCAGCGCATTGGTGGTCCCGGACTGGGGCGGACCGGCCACCAGCAGCGTCCCGGTCGGCTCGAAGCCCACCGGGCCGAGCGACTCCGCGCCCATGCCGATGACCGGCAGGCCGTCCACGGTGCGGGCCAGGTCCCGGGGGGACAGCTCGGCCGGCAGGAAGCCCACCGGCTCGGGGCGACGGCGCCCGTTCGCCTCCAGGTAGTGCGCGAACTCCTCGATCTTGCGCGCCTGGGCCAGGACGTTGCCGTCACCGCCGAAGACCGCCAGCTGGAGCTCCTGACCGCTGCCCACCTGCATGCACCGGCCCGGCGGGCTCGTCGGGCTCAGGACGTCCTTGGGCAGCCCGAAGTACAGGTAGCCCTCCTCGTCGCTCTGACGCAGCACCACCTTGTGCAGGAAGGAGCTGGTCATGGACGAGGGCACGGACTGGGGCCGCTCCGCGGAGGCGGCCACGTGCACGCCCACGGCGCGGCCGTCCACCAGCAGGCGGGTGAAGACGTCCAGGAGGTTCTGGCCGTCGGAGCTGCGCTCGTAGGCCTCGCGCCAGGCCCCGATGCCGTCGACCAGCAGGAGGATGCGCGGCTCCTGCGCGCCGTCGCTGATCTGCCGGTACTCGGTGAGCGTGCCCGCGCGGGCCGCCGAGTAGCGCTCGGAGCGCTCGTCGACGATCCGCGCGAGCCGGGTCAGGAGCCGCTGGACGCGCTCGACGTCGTCGGAGTCGATGACGGCCCCCACGTGCGGCAGGGCCTCGAGCATGCCCAGGGAGCCGCCGCCGGCGTCGATGGCGTAGACGTCCACCGGGCCGGATTCGGGCGTGATCGCGGCGGCGATGGCCAGCGAGCGCAGGGCGGTGGACTTGCCCGAGCCGGAGGCGCCGTAGAAGACGATATTGCCCTTGTCGTCGGGGTGGAAGTACTCGGGGTGCTGGTCCTGGTTGTCCGGGTCGTCGACGATCCCCAGGACGATGTCGGTGTCGCGCTTCTGGGTGAGGCGGTTGAGGTCGTAGCAGGCCGCGAGCTCGGGCAGCCAGGGCTTGCGCGGCTCCTGGATGCCGGCGAGCTCGGCCGCCCGGGCCATGGTGTCGACGACGCGGTCGATGTCCTGCCTGACATTGCCCGTGTCGACCTCGCGGCGCGGGACCTGCCAGGGGCGGGGCAGCCCGAAGGTCATCTCCTCCACCGCCACCTGCGCGGCGGAGGTCTGCGCCGAGGTGCGCGCCCCGGGGTAGGCGGACTGGAACTGGGTGATGCGCCCGGGCCCGGTCTTGGCGGCGGCGCGGCCGGGGATCTCCGGCGGGAAGTGGGCGGCGGTCTTCTCGCCCAGGACGTCCTGGGAGTCGGTCTCGTCGGCCATGCGCAGGGCCACGCGCAGGTTCGTGTTGGCGCGCAGGTTGTCCTTGATGACGCCCGCCGGGCGCTGGGTGGCCAGGATGAGGTGCAGGCCCAGGGAGCGCCCGCGCTGGGCGACGTCGACGACGCCGTCGACGAACTCGGGGACCTCGCTGACCAGGGCGGCGAACTCGTCGACGACGATGACCAGGCTCGGCGGGCACTGCGGGTCGCCCTTCTTCTCCAGGGTGACCAGGTCCTTGGCGCCCTTGTCGTTGAGCAGGTGCTCGCGGTGGCGCAGCTCGGCCCGCAGCGAGGTCAGCGCCCGGCGCACCATGGCCGGGGACAGGTCGGTGACGATCCCCACCGAATGCGGCAGATCCGTGCACCGGGCGAAGGCCGACCCGCCCTTGTAGTCGACGAAGAGGAAGGTGACGCGGTCGGGCGACAGCGCCTGGGCCATGCCCAGGACCCAGGACTGGAGGAACTCGGACTTGCCGGCGCCCGTGGTCCCGCCCACCAGGGCGTGCGGGCCGTGGACCCGCAGGTCCAGGGCCAGGGGCCCCTCCGCCCCCTGGCCGACCAGGGCCGCCAGGCTCACCGGCCGCTTGAGGGGGGCGACGGCGGCCCGGTCGATGACCGAGTGGCTCGCCCTCCACCGCACGACCTGGGCGGCGGGGTCGTCGGCGAGCTCGGCCCCGGTCAGCCCGATGTAGGAGATGGAGCCGGGCAGGTCGGACTCGTCGTCGACCGGGACGCCGGCGTCGACGACGGGGGCCAGGAGCCGCCCCAGGCCCGCGGCGCGCTGCGCCTCGAGAGTCTCGACGACGACGATGTCACTGGTCATCGAGCGGCGCACGAACCCGACGCGGCAGGCGCTCTCGCCGACCTCGACGAAGGTGCGGCAGGCCGCGGGCAGGGACTCGACGTGGTCGGCGACCCAGATGACGTGCACGCCCACGTCCGGCCCCTGCTCGACGATGCGGGTCAGCCGGGCCCGGTCCGCCCCGGTGCCGTCGACGAGGACGACGACGGCCGGCACCGTGGGCTCGTCGCCCTCGTCGTCGCCCTCGTGCTCGGCCGGACCCCGCAGCCCCGGCGCGCCGTCGCGGCCCCGCTGGGCGATGAGCTCCTCCAGGCGGGCGACCAGCAGGGTCCCGGTGCGGGTGTCGCAGGCCAGCTGCATGGGGCCGATGGGCGAGTGCGGGGAGGCGGTGTGCGGGATCCACTCCAGCCAGGACCACCGGTCGCGCCCGCCCCGGTCGGTCAGGCACACCAGCGCCAGCTCGGCCGGCGAGTGCAGCGCGATGAGCTGGGCGACCAGGGCCCGCGACACGCCGTCGAGCCGGTCGCGGCGCCCCGCCACCCCCAGGGAGCCGTCCTCGCGCAGATTGGCCACGACCGGCACCGAGACGATCCGGTCGTTGACGGCCCGGACCTCCTGGATCATCTCCTGGTGGACCGGCAGGGCGGTGGCGTCATCCATGCCCTCCACCTCGGTGCGCGGCACCTCCGAGCCGATGCCCAGGCGCAGCTGGAGGAACTCGGGGTGCTCGGGGCGGCGCGACCACAGGCGCGGGCCCAGGGACTCGGCGTCGGCCAGGACCTCCTCGGTGGAGGGGTACTGGGCGAGCCTGGCCACGCGCTCGCGGGCGTGCGCGGCCTTGATGTCCGAGCGCGCCTTGGCGAGCGCGGTCATGAAGACCCCGGTGGAGTGCTTGAGCATCCGGCGCCGGCGGATGCGCTGGTCGACCCAGGTGCCGATCATGATCAGGGGGCTCAGGGCCACGAAGACGATGCTCATGACGTTCCTCGTCATGAGGTACATGAACGCACCCATGACCAGCGGGGCGACCAGGGCCAGGAGCGGGAAGCGGGCCTTCTCCTCCTGCTGGGGGGCGGCGGGCAGGGTCACCTTGACCTCGGGCGTGCGGGGCACGACCCGCGGGGAGCGGATATGGCCGACGTCGGTGGTGTCGGTCACGCCGGGCGTCTCGGAGACCCCCACCAGGCGCGTGATCCGCAGCGTGGAATCGCCCACCGTCACCACGTCGGCGGAGGTGACGGTCTGCTTGGTCACCCGCTCGTCGCCGATGAGCAGGCCGTTGGCGGAGTTGAGGTCGGTGACCTCGACCTGGGCGCCCACCGTCAGGCGCAGGTGGTGCTTGGAGACCAGGGGGTCGCGCGACAGGCTGATCCCGCACTGGGAGGAGCGCCCGATCTCGGTGGCCCCCAGCGGGACGGAGTAGCTCTCCCCGGCGTGGGGCCCGCTCAGCACGAGGACGACGGCGCCCTCCTCGGCGTTGTTCTCCCGCGTCGCCGCCACGGCGCGCACCCCCACCACCGCCCCCGAGCGCAGGCCGGACTCGTTCAGGTGCAGGTCCGGGTCGAGCAGGCGGCCCGAGCCGCCCCCCAGCGAGGCGCCCGTGCGCCGGGTGGCGCCGAGCGGGCCGCCGGGGGCGAGCACCTCCAGGGTCCGGGAGCGGGGGTCGACCGGCTCGGCGGCGCGCACGGGCCCGGCGCCGGCCAGGCCCGCGGCGACGTCGCCGACCGTGGCGGTGGCGTCCGCGGTGATCCGCAGGTTCTTCGTCATCCCATTGGGGGCGGTGACGGACAGGCGCAGCTTCATGGGCGTTCCTCCGGGGTGCGGGTCGAGGGGGCGGGTCCGGCGGCCGCGGCCCCGTCCAGCAGGGGCAGGTCCTCGGCGGTGACCAGGCGCGCCGCGAGCGCGTAGTCGACGAGCACCATGCGGCGGAAGGAGGCGTGAGCGCGAGAGCCCCCGCGCACCCCCTTGACGCCGGCGGCGTCGAGCTTGTCGCAGACGTTGTCGAGCTTGCGGTTGAAGCGGGTGAGGGTCCACCCCAGGCGGGCGGCGGCGTCGACGTTGCGCGGCAGGTCCACGGGGCCGGCCCCGGCCCGGCGCAGCCAGGGCTCGGCGATGGCCAGGATGAGCAGGCGCTGGCTGGCGGTGAGGGTGATCCGGCCGATGGTCGTCTCGGAGTCGGCGCTGCGGCTCACATCGACGGTCGGCTCGTAGGCGGGGCAGGGGACCCGCAGCCGCAGCTCGTAGGTGGTCCTGCCCGCGGAGAAGACGACGCTCATCCGGGGGAAGACGAGGGGGACGCGGGTGCCGGGCGCCACGAGGGAGTAGGAGACCCCCGTGCTCTCGGCGACCGAGGCCCCCAGGCGGGTGCCGGCATTGGCCAGCCACCACAGTCCGGCGTCGTGCTCCAGGACGAGGAAGTGGCGGTGCAGGAAGGGGTTGTCGTCCAGGGCGAGGTCGCCCTCGCGGCCCACCCGGAAGGCCGTGCCGGGGCGGACCTCGAAGATGTCGCCGGAGAAGTCGATGACCAGGGGCGCGTCGGCGGCGGGCGCGTCCCCGGCGGCGGGGGCGGCGGCGCTCGCGGCGGGCGCGTCCTCCCCGGTGGCGGGGGCGGCGCTCGCGGAGTTCTCGGTGCTCTCGGCGTTGTCGGCGCTCATGGCGTGTCCGTGCAGGCGGTGACGGGGTCGGAGGAGGAGCCGTCGGCGAAGCGGACGACGACCTCCAGGCAGGTGCGCCCCGGCAGGGCGGGGACGGTGACCGCGGGCTCCTTCGTCTCCTGGACGACCTTCTGGGCGCCGGGGTCGACGACGGCGTACAGGAAGCCGGCGGCCTCGCCGTCGTAGGTCCAGGTGGCCCTCACCTGCCCGTCGGCGGCGGTGAGCGTCAGGTCCTTCACGCCGGAGTCGGAGACGAGGCCGTTGCGGGGTCCGACGACGTCGGGGGCGGGCGAGGAGGCGCGGTCGACCACCGTGGAGTGGCCCTCGTCGCGCAGCAGCGACCACCAGGCGACCGAGCCGATGAGGACCAGGACGACCAGCGCCGCCAGGGCGACGGCCACGCCCCGGCGGGTGGGGCGCCGGGCGCCGCCGGCGTCCGGCGCGGGCAGGTCCCGTCCGGT
>ERZ772948.1047-NODE-1047-length-16857-cov-11.774551_pt1 | contig 16857 bp, 14 predicted proteins | sample MGYA00511945_ERZ772948 | MGnify/ENA primary metagenome ERZ772948 (study PRJEB29015, sample SAMEA2737927) | human oral metagenome | biome: human oral; feature: human-associated habitat; material: dental | place: China | collected 2141 ... | reverse complement strand
ACTATATTTGCAGTCGTAAGACAAGCTAAAACGTAATCGTTATGTGCAAGAAATTCGTTTATGGAGTAGCTGTTTCCGATTATAACTTCATAGGGAGAGAAGTGGAAATAAAGCGATTGATGAATAATTTCAGAGGTGGTATCAATACCATTCTGATGTCTCCTCGTCGACTGGGAAAGACTTCCTTGGTGATGCGTGTGTGTGAAAAGCTGAAATCAGAAGATATTATTACGATTTATTTAGACATCTTTGGATGTAAGAGCGAATATGACTTTTACAACCGTTTGGCGTCAGAAGTACTGAAGCAGACGGCATCAAAGCAGAGTATGTGGCTCGAGGAGGCAAAGGAGTTCTTGTATAGGCTTACGCCAAAGATATCATTCAGTCCCGAACCGAACAGTGATTTTGCTATTTCTTTGGGTATAACACCGAAGACGCATACGCCAGAAGAAGTGCTTGAGATGGCTGAAAAGATTGCTATAAAGAGAGGAAAGAGAATAGTTGTCTGCATAGATGAGTTCCAACAGATAGGTGAGATGACCGATAGCAAGCATGTACAGGCACGATTAAGGAGTGTATGGCAACATCAGAAGCACGTTTCTTACTGTCTTTTCGGTAGTAAGCATCACTTGATGAGTAGCATCTTTCTGCACCGCAGTATGCCTTTCTATCAATTTGGCGACTTGATAGTACTCGACAAGATACCATCAGCTGAGTGGGTGGAGTATATTGTCAGCCATTTTTCAGATGGTAATAGGACTATTAGTCCAGCCCTTGCAGAGGAGATTTGTAGCTTCACCGACAACTATTCAGCCTATGTTCAGCAGTTATCTTGGCTCGTTTATACACAGAAGGAAGAAGGAGAAACAGTGGATGAAACCGATATCAAGCAGGCAACAGACGACCTTTTAGCAACGAATGAGGTACTCTTTATGCAGATGGTTGAACCCCTCTCGGAGTATCAACTTAACTTTCTACGTGCCTTATCGTCTGGTGTTACGAAGGATTTCGGACTGGCAAAGATACGAGAGAAATATCAATTGGGTAGTTACTCGAATATCAGCCGATTACAGAAAGCACTCCTTGAGCGTGATTTGATTGAGAAGCGTGGAGCCGAGATGGCTATCACTGACCCCGTATTTGCCAAGTGGTTCCAACGGAAAATGATGTTTTAGAGAGAATAGAAGTGAAGAAAACAAAAGGCGTCAAGCCAATAGCTTATCGTATAGAGGAATAGTATGATACGATAAAAGCTATTGGCTTGACGTCTTTAATTCTCTGTATTTATTTCTTATTTCTTATCGGTTGTTTTTTATCCTTTCGTCACCATATTGCGAGAAACACGCAAGAGGATGGTGAAGAGGATAACTGCAGTGATGAAACCAGCGATGGCGTCAATGAGATAATGCGCTTGGATATAAACTGTGGCACAGCAAAGCAGAAGATAGAAAGGTGCAAGAATAGCTAAAAGTTTATAGTTGCGATCGTGCCAAAGGAGTAACATACAGATGGTGCTGACACCAACGTGTGAGCTTGGGAAGGCTGCAGTAGGACGCTCGCCAGCAGCCTTGGCATCCTCAACAAGGTGATAGAAGATGCCATCAGTATATCCTGGGCTTGGTAAGCAGTCCTGATGATGGTTGAAATAGTCGTGAACATTAGGGAAGATACCCGCTGTCACGTTCTGTAAACCAATCGCCTTATAATAGAAGGTAGGTCCTGTTACAGGCACGAAGATGAAGATGACGTAATAAATAAAGAATGAAGAGAGGATGATAAAGGTAGCTCTATTAAACTCCTTATAGTACCAACCGAAGTAATAAACAGCCGTTGCGGCTATCATTGGATAGTAGGCAGCATAGCCCATGTCGAACAACTCGCTAAAGATAGGACCTGGCAAAGCCTTTGAGAAGAGCAATGCTGGCTGACAACCAAAGAGGTCTTGCTCCCATTGCGCAAAGAGATGGTCGAGGTTGGGCAGGTGTCTATTGATTTCAAAGGTGTCAGGATACCACCAAGCAAGCAGTCCTAACTGTACGCCAACACGTAGGAAACGAGTCGCTCTACAGGGAGCTAAGCGATAAACCACCCACATAGCAGCTGTCAAAGCAAAGATGCGTAGACGCCCGAATATCATTGCCTGTGGGTTGTTAATAGTGGTGTACATAAAGAAAATAACGATGAGTGTCAACACCAAGTAAGCCATTACCACCCATTCGTATGCCATAAGTCCCTTTACGGGCTTCTTTTCTAATTTGAATAAGTCTATGATAAATTGTTTCATTGTTTGTTGTTATTGGGCTTATTAGGCCTATTAGCCTTATTAGCCTAATTGGGCCAATAAGGCTAATAATAATTAGCTAAATTACAGCCAGCCTTCTTTTTTATACCATTCAATAGTCTCTTTCACGCCTCGTCGGAGGTCATATTCAGGCTTATAGCCTAACTCTTCAATCGCAGGACGGATGTTACAACGCCAGTTACGCTGCTTTAGAATCTGGTATTTGTCGTTGTTTAAAGCCGAAATCTTACCTGTCGCATGTCCGATAAGGTCGCCAAAGAAAGTCACAACACGCAGAACCCAAATTGGAGCCGTAATGCGAATCCACCAAGGACGACCTAACTCCTCGTGGATGAGGTTGCTAAAGGTAGTACTCTGGTAGACCTTTCCATCACTTAGGAAGTAGGCACTACCTATCTTTCCGTGGTCAAGTGCAAGGAAGGTAGCCTGTACCACGTCCTTAACATATACGAAGGTGATATCCTGCTGCTTGTAGCCAACAGCGAAGTCGCTATGCCCCTTGATGCTTTTTGCCATTAGGAAATAATCCTTCTCACGTGGTCCATACACGCCAGTTGGGCGCAAGATGATATAAGGGAAGGACGAAGGCAACAACTGTTCAGCCTCCAACTTACTCTTACCGTAGGCTGTGTTAGGCTGTGGAGTGTCTGTTGGCTCAATCTCCTTGTAAGGTTGTTGCTCTCTGATAGCACCGAAGATGCTAAGACTTGATAGGAAAACAAAACGCTCCAAAGGCTGATGAAGCGCTTGAAGAGCCTGTACAAAGTTGCGCGTACCATCTCGATTGACACGGAAGAAATCCTCTTTGTTCAAGCATTTTGTTACACCAGCGGCATGAACAACATAGTCAAACTGATGTCCAGAGAGCTGTTCTTTTAGTTTATCGACAGATGAGAAGTCTAATTCTATGAAATGAATCCGCTCATCCTGGAGGTATTCTCGTGAGGAAGTACGGCGTACTACCGCCCAAGTTTCCATACCCCTGCGCAGTGCTTCTTCCACGATAAAGGAGCCAATGAAGCCCGATGCGCCTGTTATAAGTATCTTTTTCATTAAAAATTTCGTTGCAAACGTTTGCAAAGATACAAACTTTTTCGTTACTTTGTGGAAAATAACAAAACTCAAGTTTCGGTTTTTAGATGTTTTGTATGTAATGAACAGCATTGCACCTAAGTATCAAACCGTTTTGTCTCGGTCTACCGGACACATGCTACGGCTATTTCGGGCAATTTGTCCGAAGCCTCTGGACAATGATGTCCGATGGCTTTTAGGATTGCTTAGGATAACCTTTACTTGAGTTCAAAACAACTAATTCCACTATGAGGAAAGAAAAGAAAAGCAGCAAGCGATTGACTAAGAAGCAGCTTGCAGAGAAACTCATGAGTTTCTTTCAGACACAACCCGACGAGACATTTAGCTTTAAACAGATATTTCATGCACTCAAGCTGACCACTCATCCAGCCAAAATGTTGGCGATTGATGTGATGGAGGAATTGGCTTGGGACGACTTCCTGTCAAAGGTTGGAGAGAGTGCTTACACGTTGAATACCAAAGGACAGGTGCAGGAAGGTACCTTTATCCGCAAGGCGAATGGTAAAAATACATTCTTGCCAGAGGATGGTGGTACGCCCGTCTTTGTCTCTGAGCGTAATTCTATGGCGGCTTTGAACGGCGACCATGTGAGAGTTCAGTTCATGGCACGCCGTCAGAATCATATAAAAGAGGCAATGGTCATCGCGATACTGCAACGGAAGAAAGACACCTTCGTTGGAAGGTTGCGTGTCGAGAAGGACATTGCCTTTCTTGTAACACAGGAGAATCTCTTTATTCATGACATCCTTATTCCTAAGAAGAAACTAAAGGGAGGAAAGACAGACGACCGTGCTTTGGTGAAGATAACGAAGTGGCCTGATGCCGACCATAAGAACCTTGTGGGCGAAGTGGTGGACGTCTTGGGTGAAGCTGGTGACAATGATGTAGAGATGAATACCATCCTTGCTCAGTATGGATTGCCTTATAAGTATCCTAAACGTGTTGAGGATGCTGCTGAGAAGATAAGTGCTGAAATCACAGCGCAGGACTATGCGGAGCGTGAAGACTTCCGTGACGTATGGACTTGTACGATTGATCCACGCGATGCAAAGGACTTTGACGATGCACTTTCTATCCGAAAGTTAGAGAGTGGACTGTGGGAAGTGGGCGTACATATCGCGGACGTGTCGCATTATGTCAAGGAAGGAGATATTATCGACCGTGAAGCTCAACAGCGTGCAACGTCAGTTTATCTCGTAGACCGTACTATCCCGATGCTTCCCGAGCGCCTTTGTAACTTTATCTGTTCGCTCCGTCCAGACGAAGAGAAGCTTGCTTTCAGTTGTATCTTCAATCTTGACGATGAAGCAAACGTAAAGGCTTATCGCATTGTGCATACCGTTATCAAGTCTAACCGTCGTTATGCCTATGAAGAGGCACAGCAGATATTGGAAGACAATGGTGTTGTTGACGGTACGGGCGAGCCTGCTCCAACCCCAGGAAAGGCAGGATATAAAGGCGAGAATGCCGAACAAATCATTACACTCGACCGTCTTGCGAAGTTGATTCGTAGTCGTCGTATGAAGGCAGGAAGTGTGAAGTTCGATTCAGAAGAGCTCCACTTCGACATTGATGAGAAGGGTAAGCCAATCCGTTGTTACTTTAAACGATCAAAGGATGCCAACAAGTTGATTGAAGAATTTATGCTATTAGCTAACAGAACAGTAGCTGAAAGCATCGGCATAGTGAAGAAAGGCAAGAAAGCAAAGACCCTTCCTTACCGTGTTCATGACAATCCTGACCCACAGAAGTTCGAGAACTTGCGTGAATTTACAGCCAAGTTCGGTTATAAACTTAAGTCTGCCAGCACTAAGGGGGCTACTGCTCGTGCGCTAAACAAGCTGATGGACGATGTTCAGGGAAAGCGTGAAGAGAAGGTGATACAGACGATTGCACTTCGTTCGATGATGAAGGCGAAGTATACTACGCATAACATCGGTCACTTCGGACTTGCTTTTGATTATTACACCCACTTTACCTCGCCTATTCGTCGATATCCCGACACGATGGTTCATCGCTTGATAACACGCTATCAGAATGGTGGTCGCTCGGCTAATAAGGAACATTACGAGGAGCTTTGTGAGCATTGTTCAGACATGGAGCTCGTTGCACAGAATGCTGAACGCGACTCTATCAAGTATAAGATGGTTGAGTTTATGAGCGAGCATATCGGTGAATGCTATGATGCACACATATCTGGTATTCAGAGTTTCGGTATCTATGCGGAGATAGATGAGAACCATTGCGAGGGTATGATTCCAATGCGCGACCTCGATGATGACTACTACGATTTCGATGAGAAGAACTATTGTCTTGTTGGTCGTCGTCGTCACCACGTCTACCAGCTTGGTGATCCTATCCGCATACAGGTGGCTAAGGCCGATTTAGAGCGTAGACAACTCGACTTCGCACTTGATGATGGTCGCCCATTGAAGGCAAAACAGGCTGCTGCAGAGTATGCTGTAAATAGGAAGAACGACCGAAAGAGCAGCAAGCGTGGCAGCAAGAGCCGTAGAAGAAAGTAATAAATAAAGTGAGACGAAAGATATTCTTTTCACACAAAGAGGAACTATGGAACGCATGGAGTCATAGTGGAGGAATCGTACTGGGCGTAGTGTTCGGTACGATTTTCCTTGTTTGGTGCTCTAAGGAGCGGTCTGGTTGGGCAACAGCAGGTGTGATATTATATCTTGTCGGGATGCTTTTCAGCTATATCACATCGACCGTCTATCATGCCCTCTCTGCTCATTCTGTATGGAAAGAACGGTTGCGAAAGTGGGACCATGCCGCTATTTATTGGCACATAGCAGGTTCTTATTCGCCCATAACACTGATAGCCTTGCGCAATCAAGGTGCTTGGGGATGGGGTTTGTTTGCCTTTGTATGGCTCTGTGCGATACTCGGCACTATCTCATCCTTCCGTAAACTGCGTGACCATAGTAACTTAGAAACACTGACATTCATAGGTATGGGGCTATCAGTATTGGTCGCCTTCAAACCATTAGTCGATGCTTTAGAAACGCAATCGCTCGTCTGGATCTTTGCAGAAGGAGTCATGTATATTACCGGTGCACTGTTTTATTCACTCAACAAGCGTAAGTATATGCACACAGTATTCCACTTCTTTGTCCTTGCAGGCAGCATTTGTCATATCATAGCCGTGTGGGGTATCCTAATGGAATACCTATGATTTGTACTCATATAAACACAAAAAGAAATGTTTAAACGTAGTTGCTTGTTCTCCCTAATACTCTTTCTTGCTGTCGTGAATACACAGGCGCAGGAACGACAATACACTCGTCTGAAAGGTTATTATCGTGTCTATCAGACCACAAACTCCATGCTTAGCTATTTCATTGACGGTATGATGGAGTTTTATATACCGCTTTCTGACACTGCTACTGAGGCTTCAGAAGGGAAGAAAGGATCGCCTTTTGTTGAACGAAAGTTTCTTGGTGAACGTCGTCGTAAGGCTCCGAAAGCCAATGGCGATGATACCTTTGTGCGCATTTCATTACCTAATCTGGAACGGCAGACGCTCCTTAAGAGTATTGACAGTGAGGAATACTCCACTCGTAACAATGGAGATGTGTACCGATGGGCTGATAAATGCGGTAAGATAAGCAAGGAAAAGTGGAAGATTAATGGGAAAACAGAGGTCGTGACAACCATTGAGATGGACGAACTTGTCGGACAACCAAAGCACGAAATAGATATGAGTCAGCTGCGTATGTATGGTATTGTGGCTCGGATGACACAGTATGATGAGAGTGAGAGCTACCTCTCTAACAATCTCCTCCTTGCTTCCCAGAAGCATCAAACCTTCTTTGCGCACTATCGTGGAGAGGACGATGACGAGCGAATAGACGTATGGAGTGAGTTCTATGTATCGGACCGTATGACTATCACTGAGAGTGAACTCAAACGCATTAAGAAAGAGAAGAATAGCGTTTGGACCTTCTCTATCCCTGCTGTTGTCCCACCATTAGATAAGGAAGTGGCTGAGGCTTGGACCAAGATGGTGGAATATTGAGGGAGAGTAGAGACGAAGGAGTTAAGGAGTAAAAGCGAGTGAGAGGAGTTAAGACGAATGTTCTATAATTAACTTAACGATGTTTTTTAGTGTTAGTTATGGGATAATGAACAATTATCTACAACCAAGTACAAAGCAGAAACGGTAATATTGAATTGAAGAATGAAGAAAAGTATCTTTATATTCTTGACATGTTTTGTGTTTATAAGCTGTGGGCAGCAACGGAGTAGGGTGGATATTCCAAAGGAGAAATTCACTATTGATCTGCGTCTTCCTACTACCCCCGTGAAGGATCAAGGATCGAGTTCGCTCTGCTGGGTCTATGCGATGCTTGCAACCCTTGAGACAGAGCATATTATGCGGGGTGATTCTGTAAACTTAAGTCCTGACTATGTGGCACGTATGTACCTTAGTGAGCAGGTAAGTCGTTGCCGTTTACTTCCTAATAAGGTCGTTCAGAAGGAGGCTGGTATCACAACGCGTGGAATGTGTACTATGGCACTCGACCTTATACAAACCTACGGTTTGCAGCATTATGATGCCTATCGTCATAAGCCTGATATGGACTATAACGTTCTTTGTCGTAAGTTGGATAAGGGCAATGATACGGAGAAACTATTGGATAAGTACATTGGTCCGCTACCAAATCAGGTCTTTATGTTAGGCGCATTATACACTCCATCAGAGTTTGCACATAGCGTATGCACTGATGATGAGTATGTAGCACTAACCAGTTTCACACATCATTCATACGGACAACGCTTCCCTTTGGAAGTACCTGATAATTACTTTCATAACACTTTCCTTAATGTTCCACTCGACACGATGATGAACCGCATTGTTCAGAGTCTACGTTCAGGACACCCAGTGTGCTGGGAAGGAGACATATCAGAGCCCAGTTTCTTATTTGGAAATGGCTTTGCTGTGTTGAAACATGAAGATAAAAAGGTGACAGCCGAGCGTCGGCAGGCTTCTTTTGAGGCGCGTCGCACAACCGATGATCACGTTATGGAAATCGTAGGCTTGGCCCACGATCAACATGGTCGACGCTTCTTCCTCTGCAAGAATAGTTGGGGAACAGCCAATCGCTACCATGGTTTTATGTTCTTAAGTGAGAACTATGTGCGCATGAAGACCATTGCCGTGGTGCTTCGAGCTATTTAATACAAATACAATACAAGGTGATAGGGACTGAACACTCAGCCCCCTATTTTTGTTTCTATACCCACGAGAGCAGTCCTACTAAGCCTTAACAGCCACAGAATAAGCCTAATGCGTCCTAAGTATCAACTCACCTCCTGTCTGCATCACAGGGACCTCAACCACCGAAGAATACTCCTTATAATTAAACTCTCCATCTGGTAGACGATACAAACTAAGCTTACTGTCTTCCTCAGCAGCACATGAGATCTGCACCGTCTGACTATGTGTATTCTTCAGTTTTATGGGTTGGTAAAACATTAGATAACCTCTTTCTCCATTAAACCCATTCGGTATTTGCCTCTCTATACCATATCTGACTTTATTACAAATGGCAAAGCTATCCTTCTCGTTAATAGTTCCATTCGTTTCTATCCTTACCTTCACAAGTTGCTTGCGAGGGATCAATATATTCTGCTCATACACCTGTCCTTGCTGTAAACGACCTGGCATATTATAATCCCAATAGAAGAGCTTCTTCTCACTCAACGGACGTACTGCTGTGATATCAGTAGGTAATAGATACACTTTGTCATCCAACTTACTCAAATCCAACGTCATCTGTAGATGGTATACGAAGCCTTCTTCAGGTGAATAAGTGGTTAAAGACTTTAATTCTTTGTCGTTTAAGTTGAAAAACATTATGTAGTTACCATCCTTATCCGTCGTTGCTTTGGCCTTATGATAAACCTTAGTAGAATAAAGAGCAGACATAATCGTGTAGTCCAACTTCAATTCTATGTTAGGAATTGGCTGTCCATCTGGCGTTTTAGCAACCCCTTTAATAATCAAACTCTTAGGATCTGGCTTATCAATAAAGTCGTCTTCTTCAGAATGACAGCTTGCCAATAGCAACATAATCACTGGTAAAGCAAGTAGATACAATAATACCTTCTTCATAATCCATTCATTTTTAGTTTTAAGTTAGGCCGTTTTTAGATATCATAGCTTTAATATGATACCATCCTTCTATATTGATTTCGATTTCACAAAGGTATGTAATATTTGAAAAAAAAGCAAGAAGATTGTTTGTAAAAATATGATTTTAAGGATTTATACACCATGAAGGGTAGTGGAAGTATGCGTATTAACAAACCCTATCCACAATGATAAGCGGTCAAACATTGCAAGGCTTATAATTTATTTTCATGAAAATAATTCTTTTTCTTCATGAAAATAAATATTTCTTTTCACGTAAATAATTATTTTTCTTCATGAAAATAATTCGTAGAAGGTGAACTCTACTACTGCTTTATTCCCACTTATGCAGGCTATATTCATGTGATTTAAAATAAAAAAGGGGGCATATTTGCCCCCAATATCTTATGTCGTCAGTTGTTTGAAACCTACTTTATAAGTAGCTGACGCGCAAACTCCCAAATGACAATACCGGTTGTTACACTAACATTCAGTGAGTGTTTGGTGCCGAACTGTGGAATTTCAAGACAGCCATCGCTCATATCCACGACACTTTGCTTTACACCTTTCACCTCGTTGCCCAGCACGATAGCGTAGCGGGGTGTTGGGTGTTGGGTGTTGGGTGTTGGGTGTTGGGTGTTAGGTGTTGGGTGTTGATGGCTTGTTGGGTTCTCTGTATTGAGCTCCTGCAGCTTTGTTGAGCCTTCCACTTGTTCTACACTATACACGAATACGCCTTGACGATGGAGTTCTTCGATAGCATCCTCTGTACGTTCAAAGTAACGCCAGTCAACTGAATCCTCACCACCGAGTGCTGTCTTATGTATCTCAGCGTTTGGTGGTGTGGCTGTGATACCGCATAGATAGACAGCCTCCACACGGAAAGCATCAGCCGAACGGAAGACACTTCCCACATTATGTAATGACCGCACATCGTCTAACACAACGATGAGTGGCAGTTTATCAGCTTCCTTGAACTCCTCAAGGGAAAGCCTATTCATTTCTATTGTGCGTAGTTTTCTCATAAAATAATAAAGCCCATCCAAATACTACCAGCCCCTCCCCCTTCCCCTCCCCCATAGGGAGGGGCGTGAATACCGAGATACCCCTATGTTATGGATAGTTCTTGATGCTCTTTATAAAATAGTATGTCAGCTTATGTATGGTTTTTTATTATCTGCACTCCCCTCCCTTCGGAGGGGTTGGGGGAGGCTCCTCTTACTGCAAACTAAACCCTACAGCATACGCCTTAATCTTTGTCACCATAGACAGCAAGCCGTTGCTACGTGTAGGTGAGAGATGCTGGCGGAGACCTATCTTGTCAATGAAATACAGGTCAGCATCGATAATTTCTTGTGGAGTATGATTGCTTAACACACGTATCAGAAGGGCAATGATTCCCTTTGTGATGAGTGCATCAGAGTCAGCAGTGAAGATAAGTTTACCATCTACATTGTCACACTGCAGCCATACACGGCTCTGACAACCATCAATGAGGTTCTGCTCGTTCTTATACTGTTCCTCTAATGGCTCTAACTCGTTGCCCAAGTCAATGAGCATTTGGTATTTATCCATCCAATCAGTGAAGTCTTCAAACTCACCAATTACCGCATCTTGTGCTTCGTTTATTGTCATTGTATAAATGTTTTGTTCTATTCAGAATTATGAAAACTTCTGTGAGTAGAGTTTTATAAGCAAGTAACTTGTCCACTTGTCTACTCGTCTACTTGTCTACTCGTTCACTCAAAATTACTTTGTTACTAACTTAAACAGTTTATCATTCGGGCGCACCTTGTCCGGTACAGGGATAGAAACGCGCCAACCTTGTTCTGCTTTATCAACAGGATTGAGGTCGTAACGGATTTCTTCAGCATTGAGGAACATAGCGCCAGTGCTGTTACCAGTGATAAGAAGCTTCTCTCCCTTTACGAAGGTGTTAGCCTCAACAGCCACCTCAGCTACGCCAAGACGAGAGAAATACTTTATCACCTTACCGATGAGCACCTTCTTCTCGGTAGCCTTATTGCCATAATCCTTTGTCCATTCGCCCATCTTCTGACCTTGATAGTAGCCATCCCAGAAGCCACGGTTGAAGACTGTTGAGAGTCGTTCATCCCACTGGTCCTTCTTTTCTTCGGTGAAGGTACCATCGAGTACGCTCTCGATAGCCTCCTTGTAGCAGCTAACAACGGTGTGAACATACTCTGGTCCACGTGCACGACCCTCAATCTTAAACACACGTACACCAGCATCCATCATCTTATCAATGAAGCGAACACTCTTTAAGTCCTTTGGACTCATAATGTATTTGTTGTCAATCTCTAACTGATTGCCCGTCTCATTGTCTGTAACCGTATAGCTACGACGGCATATCTGAGTACAAGCACCACGATTAGCAGAGCGGTTAGAGTCGTGAAGACTCATATAACACTTGCCCGAAATTGCCATACAGAACGCACCATGGCAGAACATCTCGATACGAATAGGCTGTCCCTTTGGTCCACAGATATTCTGTTTGATAATCTGTTCGTGTATCTCCTTTACCTGATCCATGTTCAGCTCGCGTGCCAATACGGCAACATCAGCAAACTGAGCGTAGAACTTTAGGGCGTCAATATTAGAGATATTCAGCTGTGTTGAGAGGTGAACCTCAACTCCCACCTGACGGCAATACATCATTACAGCAACGTCACTGGCGATGACAGCGGTGATATTTGCAGCCTTAGCAGCATCGATAATCTCGTGCATTGTCTCAATATCCTCGCCATAGATGACAGTGTTTACAGTCAGATAAGTTTGTATTCCCTTTGCGTTACAGGTCTCGGCAATCTCTTTGAGGTCGTCGATGGTGAAGTGGTTAGCTGAATGCGAACGCATATTCAGCATCCCGATACCGAAGTAAACAGAGTTAGCTCCGGCATTGATGGCAGCTGCGAGCGACTCTCGTGAGCCTACAGGTGCCATTATCTCAAAATCATTTGTATTCTTGTTCATTGTTTTATTTTTATTACTAAGCAGTTAGCAAGCAATAAGAAATCTGTTACCTTTCGTAGACTTATCCCTATGCTTTGCTTTGCCTGTAGCTATCCTTTATTTATTGTGAATGTGTCTAATCAGTCTGCAAAGGTACGGAAAATATCCGATAAAGGGCGTAAACGAGTTTGTAAGTTTTGCAAATCTTACTATCTAATCAACCTAAATGCCGTTTGTATAGCCCTTCTTGATAATAAGTTGCACCTATGTTGGTGATATACTGTCGGATGTTCATCCCTCCGCACGTGTGGTGCTAAGCCTCCGCACCATATGTGCTAAGCCCTCGCACCACTCGTGTTGAGCCTTAACACATTGGTTGAATACAAGGAAGATGCGTCATAAATGTCATGATAAAATGAATGAAATATCAATGGCAAAACTTGTATGAGAAATGTTTATCAAGCGACTTAATTAGATAAAAAGACCGTCTCAGCACTGCATAAGACTCAAATAGTCAGAACGTTTTTCGGTTGTATGCGATAAATTTAGTATCTTTGCATGCTAAATTTTTCGAGATAACAACAGAATGAAGAAACTATATATTGAGACATACGGCTGCCAAATGAATGTGGCAGACTCTGAGGTCGTGGCTTCAGTCATGAAGATGGCAGGCTATGACGTATGTGAGAATGAGGATGAAGCAGACGCAATCTTCCTTAATACCTGTTCTGTACGTGAGAACGCAGAGAACAAGATATACAATCGTTTAGAGGCTTTGCACGCTGAGCAGAAGAAAGGGCGCGACCTTATCTTGGGCGTGTTAGGATGTATGGCAGAGCGAGTAAGAGACGACTTAATTCAAAATCACCATGCCAACCTTGTGTGTGGACCAGACTCCTACCTCAACTTGCCTGATATGATAGCACAGTGTGAGAACGGTACGAATGCTCTGGATATCGAACTCTCTACCACTGAGACCTATCGTGATGTCATTCCACAACGTATCGGTGGCAATAGAGTGTCGGGCTTCGTTAGTATCATGCGTGGTTGCAATAACTTCTGTCACTATTGTATCGTACCTTTCACACGTGGTCGTGAGCGTTCTCGTGATGTAGAGAGTATCTTGAAAGAGGTTAAAGACTTGCACGATAAGGGCTTTAAGGAGGTTACACTCTTAGGTCAGAACGTCAATTCATACGGCTTGTTGCCTAATGGTAAGCGTCCAGAGAATGGTGTTTCCTTTGCAGAATTGTTGCATAAGGTGGCACAGAGCGTGCCAGATATGCGTGTGCGCTTCACGACTTCTAACCCAGAAGATATGACAGAGGATATCATTGAGGCTGTAGCTACCGAACCTAATCTCTGTAATCATATCCACTTCCCTGCTCAGAGCGGTAGTAATAGCGTGCTGAAGTTGATGAATCGAAAGTACACTCGTGAGGACTACCTTGAGAAAGTGGCTGCTATTCGTCGTCTTATTCCTGATTGTGGTCTGACAACTGATATCTTCATTGGCTATCACAACGAGTCAGAAGAAGACTTCCAGGAAACACTTTCGTTGATGCGTGAGGTAGGTTTTGATTCAGCCTTTATGTTCAAGTACTCTGAACGACCAGGTACTTATGCTGCAAAGCATCTCCCTGACAATGTATCTGAGGAAGAGAAGATTCGTCGTTTGAATGAGTTGATTCGCCTTCAGACTGAAATCTCTGCCGAACAGAACAAGAAAGACGAGGGCAAAGAGTTTGATATCCTCATCGAACGCTTTGGAAAACGTAGTCGTGAACAGCTGATGGGACGTACTCCACAGAACAAGGCTGTAGTCATGCCACGTGGCAATCATCATATTGGTGAGACGGTCCGCGTACGTATTACAGGCTCAACCAGTGCCACACTCTTTGGAGAAGAAGTATAAATATACTATATGTATGGATATAAAACCGCAAAACAATTTTGCGGTTTTACTATTTATACTTATATTTGCAAATCAGTATTTAAATAAGAAGTAGTATGGATGCAGTTATCAATATGGGAAGTTTCTTGAACTTCGTCAACTCAATGTCACTCTCTCCGAGGGTCAAACGTTGGCTTGGTGAGCGACTTATTCATGAAGCAAAAGAAGAGGAAGCAAAGCTGAAGCATAAAGAGAAACTTGCTTTGCTCAATAGTCTTACTGGTTCATGGGCTGATATTGATATTGATACGATGAAGTTGAGTATACAGGAGGGACGTCAGTCCGATGATATGAATAAGATTATGATGTTTGATGAGAAATAAGTATTTGTTGGATACCAATATCTGCATTGAATTATTGCATGGTCGTTATCATATCTCAGATAAAATAGAAGAGATAGGAATAGAACATTGTGTGCTTTCTGAGATTACGATAGCAGAGCTTTATTATGGGGCTTATAATGCTAACCTACAGAAGCATTTCAGAGAAATTAATACTTTGGAGAGATTATTTGAGATAGTTCCAGTATTTAATGCTCTATCATTGTTTGGTAAAAATAAGGCTATATTACGTAGGCAAGGTTTATTGATAGATAACTTTGACCTACTGATAGGATCAACTGCAGTAGCACATAACTGTGTACTTGTTACGGATAATGTGAAACATTTAAGCAGGATTCCAGATATAGAAATAGAAAATTGGATAAGCAGATAATATACCTATGAAGGAATTCATACACGTTTTACGCAGGTTCGTACCGCCCTATAAGAAGTATCTTGTGCTGTCAATCATTTTCAATATATTGTCAGCAATTCTCAATATATTCTCCTTTGCAACCCTTATCCCTCTCCTTCAGATTCTTTTTAAAGTTGATGCAGGAACGGGAGCGATGCGTGCAATGGCTTGGAGTGAAGGCTCTTTCAAGGAGGTACTATCGAACAATGCGGATTATTATACGCAGATATACATCACCAGTTGGGGACCAACAACCGTCTTGTTGGCTATCGGTTTGATTCTTGCCTTTATGACTTTCCTAAAGACTGGTGCCTATTTCCTTTCTTCTGCATCGATTATTCCAATCCGAACAGGCGTAGTTCGTGACATTCGTAACCAACTCTATGAGAAGATAACATCCCTTTCTTTAGGTTTCTTCAGTGAGGAAAGAAAGGGAGATATCATTGCTCGTATGAGTGGTGACGTACAAGAGGTTGACAACTCTATCATGTCATCTATCGACATGCTCTTTAAGAACCCTGTTCTTATCATCATTTACTTTACCACACTACTTGTTATCTCTTGGCAGTTGACACTCTTCACGCTCATTTTCGTACCTATCTTCGGATGGTTTATGGGCTTTGTTGGTAGAAAGCTAAAGCAGAACAGTATGACAGCACAGAAGTTGTGGAGTGATACGATGAGTCAGGTGGAAGAGACTTTAGGCGGATTAAGAGTCATCAAAGCCTTCTGTGCTGAAGGAATGATGAATGAACGCTTTGACAAGATCAACTCAGAATACCGCAGCGACATCATGCGTGTGAACATTCGTCAGCAGTTAGCGCATCCGATGAGTGAGTTTCTTGGAACGGTCATGATAGTTGTCGTACTTTGGTTTGGGGGTACACTTGTCTTGGGTGAATCACCAATTATCAGTGGTCCAACCTTCATCTACTATCTTGTTATCCTCTATAGCATTCTCAATCCATTGAAGGAATTCTCTCGTGCAGGCTACAATATCCCTAAAGGACTTGCCTCAATGGAGCGCATTGATAAGATTCTTAAGGCAGAAGTGAAGATACAAAACCCTGAGAAACCAGTACATATTGATAGTTTCGAGCATGAGATAGAGTTCCGTAACGTCAGCTTTGCTTATACAGATGGTAAGGACGATGAGGGCAAGCCAGAACTACACTGGGTATTGAAGAATATCAACCTCGTTATTCCAAAGGGTAAGACTGTTGCCTTGGTAGGACAGAGCGGTAGCGGAAAGTCTACCTTGCTCGACCTCATCCCACGTTACTACGATGTGCAGGAAGGTGAAATTCTCATTGACGGAATCAATATTAAGGATTTAGGAGTACACGATCTCCGCCAGCTTATTGGTAATGTAAACCAAGAGGCAATCCTCTTCAACGATAGTTTCAAGAATAACATCTCTTTCGGTGTCAATGCTACAGACGAGGCAATAGTCGAAGCTGCGAAGATTGCCAATGCTCATGAGTTTATCATGCATAGTGAGCGAGGATACGACACAAACATCGGTGACCGTGGTGGACGCCTCTCTGGTGGACAGCGTCAGCGTGTGAGTATTGCGCGTGCTATCCTTAAGAACCCTCCAATCCTCATCCTCGATGAAGCAACATCAGCCCTCGATACAGAGAGTGAGCG
>ERZ772948.1044-NODE-1044-length-16894-cov-4.219906_pt1 | contig 16894 bp, 14 predicted proteins | sample MGYA00511945_ERZ772948 | MGnify/ENA primary metagenome ERZ772948 (study PRJEB29015, sample SAMEA2737927) | human oral metagenome | biome: human oral; feature: human-associated habitat; material: dental | place: China | collected 2141 ... | reverse complement strand
AGTGGCTAAATAACTTTGGACCAAGCAATTCGTTGCCGTGGCTTGCGCCAATGAGTAATATATTTGGGAATGCTTTTACCATACCCCTATCATAGCAAAGAATCCCCACCCTAGTAGGTAAGGATTCTTTTGCGTGCCAGCAACGATTCAGCAGTCTTATCGTAGAAAATTACTTTTTCTCGTCGACTACCTCGCCTTCAACTGGCTCGTCCTTATCGGATTTTTTGTCATCCGATTTCGACTCGCCGGCTTTTTTGTCATCAGCAGCCTGCTGGTACATCTTTGCACCGATCGGCATAATAGCGTCATTCAACGCTTTCAAAGCCGCCTCCAGCTCATCTTTATTTTCCGATTCCTTATGTTTTTCAGCTTCTTTTACAGCGTCTTCAATCGCTTTTTTGTCGTCGTCAGAGATTTTGTCTTTATACTCGTCCGGCATTTTTTTCGCCTGATAAATTGCGTTCTCAAGCTGATTCTTCGCGTCAATCGCTTCGCGCTTTTTCTTATCCTCGTCAGCGTGCAACTCGGCTTCTTTTTGCGCTTTTTCAATATCCTCCTTACTCATGTTGCCAGAGTTCTGAATAGTAATAGACTGCTCTTTGCCTGTACCTTTATCTTTCGCTGTTACATTCAAAATACCGTTCGCATCAATATTAAACGTTACCTCAATCTGTGGTACGCCGCGTGGCGCCGGTGCGATACCATCTAGAATAAAGCGCCCTAAGCTTTTATTATCGTTTGCAAATTCGCGTTCGCCCTGCAGAACATGGATTTCCACTTGCGGCTGGTTATCGCTTGCCGTCGAGAATACTTCCGACTTACTCGTTGGCACGGTGGTGTTGCGCTCAATCAGCTTCGTTGACACACCGCCCATCGTTTCAATGCCAAGACTTAGCGGCGTCACGTCAAGCAGCAGCACATCTTTCACATCGCCCGCTAGCACTCCGCCTTGAATCGCTGCTCCAACCGCCACAACCTCGTCCGGATTGACACCTTGCATCGGATCTTTACCAAATAGTTTTTTCACTCGCTCAACGACTGCCGGCATGCGCGTCATACCACCAACCATCACGACATTATTAATGTCTGATTTCGATAGCTTCGCGTCTTTGAGTGCCTTATCAACCGGACCGTCCAAGCGATCAAGCAAATCTTTCACAAGATCTTCCAACTTCGCGCGCGTCAGGCTAAGCTCAAAGTGCTTTGGACCGTCAGCATCAGCGGTAATAAACGGAATGTTGACTTCATACTCCGTAGTTGACGACAGCTCTTTCTTAGCTTTCTCTGCCTCGTCTTTCAGACGCTGCATCGCTGCATTATCCTTACGCAAATCAATTCCTTCTTTGGATTTGAAGTCATCGAGGAAATAATTCACAATCGCATTATCAAAGTCCTCGCCTCCAAGGTGCGTGTCGCCATTTGTGCTTTTTACTTCAAATACGCCGTCGCCCAGTTCCAGGACACTAACGTCAAACGTGCCGCCGCCAAGGTCAAACACAACGATCGTTTCATCATTCTTACCCTTTTCCAAACCGTACGCCAAAGCCGCAGCTGTCGGTTCGTTGATAATACGCTTGACTTCCAAGCCGGCGATCTTGCCGGCATCCTTCGTCGCCTGGCGCTGCGAATCATCAAAGTACGCTGGCACAGTGATAACCGCTTCGGTCACCTTTTCGCCAAGAAATGCCTCGGCATCAGCTTTAATTTTGCTCAAAATCATCGCCGAAACTTCTTCTGGCGTGTATTCCTTGCCACCCATTTCAACCGCTACACCGCTGCCTTTTTTGACAATCTTGTACGGCATAATATCTAGATCTTTTTGGACTTCCTTATCGCTAAATTTACGACCAATCAGGCGCTTCACGCCATAAATCGTGTTTTTTGCGTTCGTTACGCGCTGGCGCTGCGCCACCTGCCCTACAAGGCGCTCGCCCTTTTTATTAATCGCTACGACCGACGGTGTCGTTCGATTGCCTTCCGCATTTGTGATAACCTCCGGTTTACCCGCCACCAAATATGCAAACGCGCTGTTGGTCGTGCCAAGGTCAATACCGATAATTTTACCCATTTTATTCCCCTTTCGTTAAATTATTAGTAGGTCAAATTGTCTTACTGCTATTTTAGCACTCTTTGCTAGTGAGTGCCAACATATTTAGTATAGAAAATTAGCACTCTCATGTCAAGAGTGCTAATTTTCTCTCGATATCTTATGTATAAAAAAATAATTACCGCGTCGCACTCCTAACGCTATTTATTTGCATTTTTATTGTCCGCATAGTACTATATAAGCATAATTTAGTTCATAAAATAAAAATCAAGGAGAGAACTAGGAGATGTTTCAAAAAATTTTCTTTTTGGCTATTACCATAACCACAGCTATAGTAGCCAGTGGGTCCACAGCTTACGCCGCCGGCACGCAAACAATCACCGCAACTGATAATACTATCGCAACAATGAGTCCCGACGGTGTAACAAATAACCGTGCAGCCTTTCAACAATTATTAGATTCAGCAGCGGCATATGACCATACAACAATCAACATACCAGCCGGTAACTATGCATTCACCGGTAGGGTTTTACTGCGCTCAAATGTGACAATTAATTTTGCCGATGGGGCAAAATTCATCTCACACAATAACACCAATTTTTCATATTTTTCAACAGAACCTGGGTATGATTCGGGGGTACAGAACGTTACTTGGAATAATCCGTACTTTTCAAGTGCGCCGGATACTAATGATGGGCACTTTTCGTCGTCAATGGTTCACGCTAAAAACATCACCTACAATCACCCCACCTGGTATCGAGCGCTTGGGGCTGGTAATCATCTACTCGACATCATGGGCAGCAGCTATATCACTGTTAACGCACCTAAAGTTATAGGTGTCACCGAAGCTCAAAAAAATAGCCAGGCAAATTGGTTCAAGGAAGCAATCCAGGTCAGTTACGCAACGCGAGGCTCCCTCGGAAGCAATGCCCTAGATGCAACACCCCAAGTATTTGACAGTTTACCTAGTCACCATATCACTGTTAAAGATGGTTCATTCACCCCTTCTTACGACGACAACGGTAATATTACTTCACTAGCACCAGTTCCGATTGGTGAACATGCCGATGTTTCCAATCAACAAATTCATGATATCGCTTTTACGAATAATTACATCCTTGATCCATTACCCGCTTCAACAAATAGAAACGAAATTCTCGGAGTAATACATTTCCTATCGACAAAAAATCTAACCATTTCCAACAACACATTTGAATATAAGACAGCGCCGGCAAACAGTTATATTATCTCCGTAGAGTCATACGCTAAATTACCAAATATGCTACCGCTTGAAAATATCACCATTACCGGTAATACTTTTAAAAACGTAAAACCAACCAAGGCATACGTTCTGGCGCAAGTTCTACCCGGCCCCTATGGCACAACGCCCATCAATACTCTTACAATTTCAGGTAATACCGTATGGGTGACAGGTAATCATCCTGAATTTATAGAAACAATAAATACTGCACACATAATTGGTCTCACTGTCAGCGGCAACCAGTTTAATCCTCAACAAAATAAACTAAATCAACCAGGTACTGGCGCGCAGAGACCAGTCACAGCACCAAATACCGGAGCAGCTCCGCTCGGCAAACCAAACCCGACACTAGCGATTGCTAGCTTAGGCCTAATATGTATAGCTAGTACCTTATATGTAATTACAAAACGACGCTGACTAACAAAAGAAATATCTACTATAGTCATAGCTGCCTGCACTGAGCGTAATACCTGCAGACGTTTCAGAGAGTTAAGAATACTTAATGCCGCGCTAGCACGAATTATCTCCGCATGACGCGCACCATTGCATGGCGAATTGGTACGCCATTCAACGTGTAGCCAGCTTGCATTTCCTCAGCAATAACTTCGCTGTCACCTTCGGATTCTTCATCAAACTGCACCGCTTGATGCAGCTCTGGATTAAATACCGTACCCGGCGCAGCGGCAATTTTTTTCACACCGAGCGCCTCAAGCTGTTTCGCGAGCTGCTTGTCAATGCCCGCGATGCCTTTTGCCCATGGATTATTTGCTAAGTCCGCCGGTACATTCGCCACTGCCCGCTCAATTGTATCTATTACTGCGAGCAGCTTCAAAATCGCCTTCGTTTCACCCGCCTGGCGCGCCGCTTGTTTTTCACTTTCCATGCGCTTGCGATAATTTTCAAAATCCGCCCGCGTACGCTGCAAGTCCTGCGTCAGTTCGCCAATTAATTGTTCATACTCTTCTGCTTTTTTTTGCTTCGTCATCTATAAAACCTCCTCTAACATCGTTCCGGCGCGTCGGACCAATTCCATCGTACGGCGATAATGCTGGCGTGTTGGACCAATAATGCCAATGTAGCTGCGATCGCTGAACGGCGAACGGAATCGACTAATAATAAGCGTTGCACCGCTTGATTTGCCGATCGGATTTTCGCTGCCAATGAATACGTTCAAAGGCTCATTTGGCTGTGCTTCACTCAGCCACGGCTCAATATTATCAATCAATGTCGCAACGGCGCGCACATGGTCGCCTTCGCGAAACTCCGGGTGGCTAAACAAATTCGCGATACCGTTCATATACAGCTCGCTGCCAATCGTCGCAAATCCAAAATTTCCTGTCAAATCCACCAGACTATCAACCGCCGAACGAATTGCCCGATCAGCCTTGTTGATATGCGAACTTACATGAGCCTCAATCGCTCGCGCACTGCGGTCAATGCCGCTCGGCAACTCCGTCATCGTCGCTTCGGTGATACCATTCACATAAAACCGATAGCCCTTGTCGGTCGGAATACGCCCCGCGCTCGTATGCGGCGCTTCAATAAATCCCATATCTTCAAGTTTCGCCATTTCGCTGCGAATCGTCGCACTGCTTACGCCAAAAAGCTTCGCTAGCGTAACGCTGCCTACAGGTGCCGCAATCTCGGCGTATTGTTCAATAATCGCTGCTAAAATCGCTTGTTGGCGGTCGGTCATGGCTACATTGTAACGCATATTTAGCACTCATGCAAGGCGAGTGCTAAATCGTCGGCACTACATAACCGTCACAACAAACCCTATCCGCGGCGCGGCTGTGCCAACCCTTGCAGTTCCTCAAGTAGATCCCGCGCCACTAGTCGCGCTTCATCGTCTTTGCGGTTATATGCATCCGGTTTTCGCGCGATATCACCTGCGATACGCACCGTTTCGTCCAAATTGTCGTTAATAATAAAGTGATAGTACGGCACTTCCAAAGCATGCGTCAACTCTTTGATAGCGCTCGCGAAACGTTTCGGCCATTCGGTTTCAAATTCCTCAACACTCGCATAACGCGTCTGCAGCCGGCGGCGCCACTCGTCATAATTTGGCGGTAATAAAAAAATTGCAACAACTGTTTGCGATAAGTTTTTATATTCATCCACACCCTGCACATCAATATCGGTAATAGCAATTCTGCCCGCATCGTGAATCGCCTGAATCTCCGCTACGCCTGTGCCATAAACTGTACCGTGCACGAACTTCGCCTCAATAAAGTCATGGGCATCAAGCATTTTTTCCGCTGTCGCCTCGTCAATGAAATGATAATCCACGCCATCGCGCTCTTGCACGCCGGCGTTTTGCCGCGGCGAGCGCGTCGTATACGACACAATATCGGCAAACTCCGGGTCTTGCAACAGCCGCTGTTTTGTCGTGTCCTTGCCTGCGCCGGAAACTCCCACCAATAAAACAAGTTTCGTATCTGCGACAAGCTGCCGCACGCCGCCATTCGGCTGGTAGGCGGCAATTTTTTGTGCTAAATCCATGCCCTATTGTACCACATGATATCTTGACGATACTTAACGCCAAATCAAATATACAGCCAACATCAGCACACTTACTAAACCGCCAGAACTACACGCTGCCCAAAGTTCACGCTACGGATGCCATATCTGCAGTCTATCGTGCATCAGCTTGCGGCTTTCGCGCGCTGCCCGCGTATTTGCGTCCGTCGTGCCACCAACGTTCATGCGTATTGACTTCGTCGATAATACACCGTTACCCGCAAACACATGCCCCGCCCCACCGTATATCGCCAGATCAGTATTCTGCGGTCGCTGGTCTTTAATGCTTTTACCCATGCTGGCGCTGTTCCACATTTGATCATCGCTGCCCGCAATAATCAATAGGTTCGCTTTGGTATTGAGCGGAATCTTCTTGCTCTCATTGTTCTCATCCACATCAACCGCCGCTTGGTACGCGTTTTTATATGTAACCGGCGCTTTTGCTATCATCGGAATTATCATATAACCAATAAAATGTCCGAAACTTGTTTTTTGGATATCAATATATGGTAACTCCTTGTCTTGCCACGTCCACGACGAGCCGTAATTTTCAAAATCAAGCCCGTTGAAATTATATGCCGACGGGGCCACCAGAATCGCGTTGTTGATTTGCGGATATTTCGATGTGAGGTTAAGCACATACTCCGCGCCTTTCGACGTACCCATCACTGTCAATGGCGATGCACTTTTAGCATGCGTCTCTACGTAGCGCAGCGCCTGCCCAAACTGCTCAAGCGGCACGCGCGCCAATGTCTTCGGCTGGTTTTTCTGCCCAAACATAAACAGCGACAGCACCTCGTAGCCGTTCTTTGCAAAATAAACCGCCTGCGCATAATTCGGCGTGCCGTCCGATCCGCCGTAAACGATAATCGCGCCTTTATGTTTAATTTCACGCGGTACGAGATGAAATCCCTGCGCCGCACCGTCATCAACGCGCCGCACGTCCACCCCGTCAATATTCGTTGGGTAGAGCGATAGATTCGCTGGATCGCGAAAATACGCCGGCGCATCAAATCTGTATGCTTTGCCACCATACACATGGTCGTTGTATGCCCGCACACCAATGATAAGTAATGTAATCGCAGCGATAATACTAAGTAGCACAAGACTAATTCGTTTTAGTTTTTTAGCCATTTTAAACCCCTTTATTGATTTTATAGTGTCGCGCAGTTTCATATAGACTACTTACACATATTATTCTAGCATAGAATAGCACGTCTCTGTTATGACTTGTCAGTTATAGATCTCGCCAATCAGAAAATCTGGCGAACCAAAATGAATATTCCGCCCAGAAAATTCATCTATGTCATTCTTTAGCTGACTATCAATAGGAAAAATTAAAAGAAAACGACGTTCAATCTCGCTTCAACATCACCGTAAACGCCTCGCTCGGAATATCAACTTTTCCAAAACGCTTCATGCGTTTTTTACCGCGAGCTTGCTTGGCGAGCAGCTTTTTCTTACGCGAAACATCGCCGCCGTACAGATAGCCGGTAACATCTTTGCGGTAGGCGCCGATGTTTTCGCGGGCAATAAATTTACCGCCGATTGCCGCCTGCAAACTAACTTCAAAGCTTTGGCGCGGTACGACGTCTTTTAATTTTTTGACAACTTCTCGCCCTAATTTTTGCGCCTCGCTGCGGTGGCACATTACACTCAGAGCGTCAACCATTTCACCTGCCACGTAAAAGTCTACCCGCACGAGATCTTCCGCCTGGTAGCCTGCTAACTCATAGTTAAACGAACCGTATCCCGACGTCACGCTTTTGAGCTGATCGTAAAAATCGGTTAGCAAATTGGCGAGCGGCGCAACAAACGAAACAAGCGCCCGCTCATCAATGTAGCTGAGGTTTTTTTGCCGTCCGCGCTTCGATACGATCAACTGAATCACTGCGCCAATATATTCCTGCGGTACAACAATTTCGCCATTTATCCACGGCTCGCGGACCTCAGCGATCTGCGCCGGATCGGGCAACTCACTGGCAGACTTAATGTCTAATTCTTCGCCGTTTGTCATAGTAATTTGATAGTCGGTACTTGGGTTCGTTACTACCAAATCAAGATTATATTCGCGCTCCAGCCGCTCGCGGATAATGTCCATGTGCAGCAGCCCCAAAAAGCCGATCCGCACGCCAAACCCCAGCACCGGCGAATTTTCCGGCTCAAACTGCAACGCCGAATCACTCAAACTCAGCCTCTCAATTGCTTCCTTCAGATCATTATAATCCTCATTCGACACCGGAAAAAAGCCCGCATAAACGAACGGCTGGATTTCTTTATAGCCAGGGAGAGGGGCAACGATCGTAATTTTATCTGTCACGGTATCAATTTTATCATACACAAAGGTTGTGAAACTTTCCTTTTTTTCTTATACAGGTGTTGTATATTGACAAATATCAATATATACTTATTTGTGGATCTACGGAGTATCCATAGATCAGTCGTTTCAACGACTTCGTTCACAACAGGAAGGACCCCAATGAGTCTGCTCTGAGACCGAAACATCGGGAACGGTAGCGGCAAGGTTAAGAAGACGGAGATTCCGCTCGACGGATCCCCTATGCACATCACGCAGTTTGACCGCGCCACCAACACCCGCGTTTCGTGGGACACTAACGGCTCCATTGATGGCGTTGAGCCGAAGTCAATGCACTTCACCAACCAGAACATCAGGAGGGGTCGCCCCAAGCGTCACCGCCAGTGATCGCAAGACCTGGACATGTCTTTAAACTGTCCATTTTTCACAGCTATAATGTACCTTATAATGCACAGTACAAATCCGCATTTCACAAGAGATGAACTTATCGCTGCACGCGAAATTATTGATCTGCATTACAGCCATCCAGACACCGACACGACTGAGTCGCTCAGTCGTGTCTGCTTTTCATTGGCGCAGATTTTTGAGCCATCGACCAGTGAAAAAACGATGTGGGACGAAATGTTCGCTTATTTCGACCAAGAATATTGGGCGCTCAAGACTGGTGCAAGACGACCGCAGCGCGGCACGATAGATAAGATATATCACCCCAGATTGTCCGGAACATTGAAGCACTAAGCAGCAAGAACTAGTGAAATTTACGGTCTTACCGTTTGTTCGTATATTCGCAACGTTTTTACCTCAATTCGCAAACATCACAGTATGTTTTATCTATTTCAACGCATCGGCAATAATTCAAACTTTTTGAATTCACTCATTTCGCGCCATCAAAATATTTCTTCAATGTCACCGTATCGCCCACCTTTGCTTCGCGCGTCGTCTTCAGGTTGGTGACGATGTAACCAATTTCGCCGGTATCAAGCAGCGGATCGGGCGTCATCATCGGGCTAAGGTGACCGACTTCCAGTGCTAAGCCATTCGCGTTTGTCGCGAGCATTTTTATCGCCTCGCCTTTTTTTATTTGTCCATCAACCACACGCACATACAAAATCACACCGCGGTAATCATCGTAGTAACTATCGAAAATCAAGGCGCGTGTTTTATCATGCATGTTGCCCGTCGGCGCTGGAATCCGTTTGACGATCGCCGCAAGAACCTGGTCAACGTTATCTCCTGTCTTCGCTGAGATCTGAATTATCTCATCTTCGCGGCAACCGAGCAAATTGATCACTTGCCGAGATACGCGCGGCACGTCGGCAGCCGGTAAATCAACTTTATTGAGCACGGGAATAATCGCCAAATCCTGTTCCATCGCCAAATATACATTCGCAAGCGTTTGCGCTTGAATCCCCTGGCTAGCATCAACCACTAGCACCGCACCTTCGCACGCCTGCAAACTGCGCGACACCTCATAGCTAAAATCGACATGGCCCGGCGTATCAATAAGATTAAGATCATACATACCGCCCATACAATCTAAATTTGTTTGAGCGGCTCTGTTCCGCTCCGAGCTGTGTGAAATATCAGATTGCTTCAGCTGATACTCATATTTCATCCGCACCGGCGCCAGCTTTATGGTAATCCCTTTCTCGCGCTCTAGTTCCATGCTATCCAGCAGTTGCGATTTCATCTCGCGCTTCGCTACCGTCCCCGTCATCTCCATCATGCGGTCAGCCAGCGTCGATTTACCGTGGTCAATGTGCGCGATAATACAAAAATTACGAATGCGGTCTAACTTCACCGGCGCAATCTCCCAAAGAAGAGTTTATATAGCCGCCCAAGCACTGGATCGGCTTCGCGCAGTTTAAGTAGCACACTCAACTCAACATACACGCAAAAACTCACAAGCACGATCATCGAAAACTTCGGGAAGGTCGACATAAAGCTCATGTCGCTGCTCTGCAGCTGCAGCAGTTGCGTCGTCGCATATGTAATCGCGCCCATGCCAGCGCTTGCCAAAACCATCTTTATTGCTGCTTGTATAAAATCACGCGTAAAAATTCCCGGCATACGACGGCACAAAATTACAAATAAAACGATCACCTCGACAACTGCGACAATTGATTGCGCCCATGCCAGCCCGAACACACCCCAACCAAACGCAAACGTAAAGATTACTGCGAGAATAATATTCAATGTAATCGTCCCGACTGAAATATACAACGGCGTTTTCGTGTCCTGCTGCGCGTAAAATGAGCGCGCCATGATATGGTAAATCGTACGAAACAAAATAGAAATAACAAGCGCGCCTAGAATATTCGCGATCAATAAATCGCCGCCGTTCTTCACAAACGCCACGACATAACCGCGCGCAAAATACGTAATCACCGCAATCGGCAGCGCCAGCCACAGAATCCAGCGCATCACTGAACGCAATTCCTTTTTGAACAAGTCCGGGCGCCCCTCCGCTAGCCGCTCGGTCATGCGCGGAAAGGCTGCATTGCTAATCGCCACGCCGACAAGATTCACCGGCATCAAACTCAAACTTGACGCCTGCTGGTATGCGCGCGTCACCCCTTGCGCCATACGCGATGCTAAGTTTATCTCAACGATACTATTAAAATAATCAATCCCCTGGTCAAGCGAACGCGGCGGCAGCAACCGCAATACGCGCCGGAATCCCTTATTTTTCCACGATATTTTCCAGCGATAATCAAAGTCGGTACCGATCAATCCAAGCGAGCTCACAATAAGCTGCAAAATTGCGCCAAGCACCACGCCAAGCGCCACACCCATGATACCGCCCTCAAACACCTGCCAGCCAAAAATATTGATACCGCCCGTGAACCAGCGCGCGCCGACCACAATACCAATATTGTATATCGTCGGCGCAAGCGCCAAAAAAGTAAACCGCCCAATCGCCTGCTGCATACTTGACAGTACCGTTGCAACCGCAAACAAAAACGGATTCACTGCAATCACGCGCATCATGCTCACCGCCAAGCTGCGCCCTTGTTCGTCAAATCCCGGACCAACAACGTAGCGCACAAGCGGATCAGCGAATATAATAATCAGCACGCTTGTTACGAGCGTAATAAGTGCCAAAAAATTCACTAAACTTGAACTCAATTCCCATGCCGACTTTTTATTACCAGTTGCTAAACGCTGATTAAATACCGGAATAAACGATACACTGAGCGCACCCGACACTAAAATAAAGAACATGAAATCGGGAATCGTAAACGCCGCTACGTACGCGTCGGCACCTACTTTATAAGTGTCATAGTACATACCGTTGATCAAGCGCTCGCGATATATGCCGAGCAAGCTTGAAAGCAGTGTCGAGCCAGACAACAGTGCAGCCGCCCACTGTACCGACAATTTGCTGTTGGCGCGCGCGACGACCGACCTGACTCGCCCTTTCCCTCTCATGACCGCTACTTGTGAAGTGCCGCCTCCTTCGGCAGCACTGCTTTCGCCATATATTTCGACGCCGCATCCTCTTCAAGTGTTTCATGTTCAAGCAGCGCATCCTTCAGCTTTTCAAGAACCGGCATATTATGCGATATCACCAGCTCGGCACGCCGCGCCGCTTCGGTGATAAGCGCCTCAACTTCCTTATCTATTTCATTCGCTGTCGCGTCGCTATATGGACGTTCGCGCGTCATCTTATCAAACATCAACCCGCCGTTATCCTCATGGAAAACTTGATTACGGAGCTTGCTGCCCATGCCTTGCTCAATAATCATATCGCGCGCAATCTGTGTCGCACTGCGCAGGTCACTGCCCGCACCCGTTGTCACACCATCGTCGCCATATTTCAGCTTCTCAGCGATACGACCGCCCATAGCACGCGCTAGAATGTCTTTATATTCGTACACGCTCGTATAGCTTTTGTCTTCCGGCGGCAAAAACCACGTCACGCCGCCTGTACCGCCGCGCGGAATAATTGTAATTTTGTGCACCGGATCGCTATCCGGCAACACATGCCCGACGATTGCATGCCCCGCTTCGTGATATGCCGTTAACTCCTTTTCATGATCGTTCATTACCTTAGCTTTACGCTCCGGACCGATTGCAACCTTCTCAAACGCCTCAGTTAAGTCATCATTCGTAATCACTTTCGAATCACGCCGCGCTGCAATAATTGCCGCTTCGTTCGCCATATTTGCTAAATCTGCACCGCTTGAACCAGCAGTTTTTGCCGCTAATTTATCCAAATCAACTGAATCGTCCGTCGGTTTGTTTTTGAAATGAACTTTCAGAATCGCTTCGCGGTCTTTGCGCTCCGGCAAACTAATCGTTACGTGGCGGTCAAAGCGTCCGGGGCGGAGCAGGGCGGGATCAAGCACATCAGCACGGTTCGTCGCTGCGATAATAATCACATTTGTATCCGAATCAAACCCATCCATCTCAACGAGAATCTGGTTCAACGTCTGCTCACGTTCATCATGACCGCCGCCCATGCCACTGCCGCGTTTACGCCCTACCGCATCAATCTCGTCGATGAAAATAATCGCCGGCGCGTTCTTTTTCGCTTTTTGGAACAGATCGCGCACGCGGCTCGCGCCGACACCCACAAACATTTCGACAAATTCTGAACCGGAAATACTGAAAAACGGCACGTTTGCTTCACCCGCCACCGCGCGTGCCAGCATTGTTTTACCTGTGCCCGGATTACCGACCAGCAGCACGCCTTTCGGGATTTTTGCACCCAATCCTTGGTATTTTTTCGGGTGCTTCAAAAAGTCCACCACCTCTTCTAGATCTTGCTTAGCATTATCATTACCAGCAATATCCTCAAATTTGATGCGTTCTTTATCAAGTCCGTACAACTTTGCCTTACTCTTGCCAAAACTCATCGCTTGACTGTTTTGCCCCTGCGCCTGGCGCATCATAAACATAAACAGTATCCCTATCAGTACCACTGGTGTCACAAACGTCAAGATATTCCACATTATAGTGTTGTCGCTCGGCGCGCTATCAGAAATCACCGCCCTACCTTTGTTGTTCAGCGTGTCGTTGCGCAGCAGCGTCCCGACACCGCCGTTGATATACGATGCTTGCGTCGGCTTATCTTGGTCTTTAACAGTAATTTTCAGATCGTTGCCGCGACCTTCAATCTTTGCCAATTTACCTTCGTTCGCATCTTTAATCACCTGCGATATCGGTACGTCTTTCAGCGGCTGGTGCGGCGAAAAGAACGCCCACATTGCCAGCACCGCCAGAATAACGATCGCCCAAAACAAACTGAGCCTAATAGTATTTGAAACGCTTGTCGTACGTTTCGGTTTCTTCGTCGGCATAAAACCCTCATCCTTTCGGTTAACAATCAGAAAAACTCTTTTCACTATATCATTTTTGATAGGCTTTTACTATGCTCGGACGGTAAATGCCTATCATCAAGTATAGCTATAAACGAACGGGCGCGTTACGCTTGCCGCCCAATCGTGAGCCCTTTTTTCGTCATCGTTAGATATACGCCATCCGCCACCTGGTGGACTGCGCCAATACGCAGCGTCTGAATCGCTGCAAGCGCCCGCGCAGCATGCGGGCGCGCCACCAGTACGCCCGTTTCCCGCTCAATGACGATCCGTACCATCTCTTCGGCGATAGCGCGCGGAATTTGCGTCAAAAAATAACGCGCCTGCCGCGTATTCGGCAATAGGGAAGCCGTTTCGGCAATCATTTTATGCTTTATGGCAATCTGTTTGTTGCGCAGCTGTACGATACGCGCCTGGTCGTCGCTTGATATTACTTTTGATATTTTGCGACGTAAGCGATTCCGCAAATAACTATCTTCTTGATTACTCTCATCTTCAACCCATTCCAAGCGATACCGGCATGCGTACGCGTAAATTTCCCGCTTCGTCATGTGCAGCAACGGGCGATACAGCCCCGGACGATCCATCACCGCCAGCCCGCGCCAGCCCGTACCGCGCGTCAGATTCACTGCCACCGACTCCACCACGTCTTCTTGATGGTGCGCAAGCCAAATATCAGCCTGGAAATCCCGCGCCACGGCGTACAAAAAATCATACCGCGCCCGCCGCGCCGCATCCTCGCCCGCACGCGCGCCCAGCTCCGCCCGCTGCGTCCGAAATACACAGCCGTATTGCGTCGCCAGTGCCGCCACAAACCGCGCATCCGCCGCCGATTCCGGACGGATACCGTGGTCGAAATGCGCCACAATCAGCCGTGCTGCGCCATAGCGCCGCCGCGCCATGTCGAACATGACTACCGAGTCAACGCCGCCACTCACCGCTAAAATGTGGCTGCCGCTACTTCTTGCTTTCACGTATCCAGTATAGCGCATAGCAGTATCGCATTATTACTCAGCACCCGATAGCTGCCACCGTAGTGTATTGCATTTTTATTAAAACATGGTATAATTTTATGCATGTCAACACCAGAGAATCTCGCCTATCTCCCATGCCTGTCCTGGAAGTTGCTTGACAAAGTCGATTTAGAAGAGAACGCTCGCAACTATGAAGCGCTCCAGCAACCAACAACCAGGAAAGAAGAGCGTGCCATCGGTAAAATTGAAGAGATGCTACTAGACGGGCTTCCGCTCACCCACTCGACAGAGTCCGAGAGCCTAAATACTATTCAAAACAGCGCCATCAAGCCGGCAAAAGTCCTGCCGGAAGGCAAACTCACTCACACGCTGCCTCTTGATGAGTCGCTAGGCTTAGATGAATATGCGTTCACAAGCTGGGGCGATATGCACAGGCATTCTATATACGGGTCTTCTACACTATTATTATGTACGGAAAAAATATTATTGTCAGACGAAACAATTGCCAATCCATACGATATTACGCTTCACATTGGCGCGGGAGCCAATTTTCCGTACACTGAATTAAATAAAACGGATACCGAATATTTAGAGGCATACTTGCAAACACTGGTTACGGGAGAGCGCTGGCTTGAGATAACGGCTCGAAAGGCTTTAAGAAACGTCATATCAAATGGCACAGTACCAGTTGTATCCCACACGAAGCTCAACACTGGAGAGATTAAGCACAAGGGAGCAATTGATTCGGCTCATATACAAGGAGTACTTTTGACCAAAGACGACTACCATGCCGCTCAAAACGAAATGCTTCGCAACGGATTTATGGCAGGTCCTCTAAACTCTCTCACGAAACTACACGGACATATACCAGCGGAGTACGAAGCGAATTTGAAGAGGGCTAAAAAGATGTGGCGCAAGGTCGTCGATCTAGCAGGACACTAAGCAAAGTTTCATAGTATTTACGCTTCGCCAAATAGATTCTGCCTCAAGTTACACTAGGCATCGGATACGCCAAATGTCATAGAGCAAGCGTAAAGCGCGAGTAAATTTATAGCTGTTCTGAGCCAAACGACTGCACCCAGCGTCGAAACTGCTAGAAATCCACGCGTATGTCTGGTATAATTATAGCGCTATGGCACTGTAGCTCAGTTGGTTAGAGCGTAGGACTCATAAGCCTAAGGTCACTGGTTCGATCCCAGTCAGTGCTACCAAGCTAATTTTTTCGGCGGATTTTCCGCCAATTTTTTATTTATCTAAATAATTAACGATTTGTTGTATCGCCTGCTCATGCCCGAGAATGTAGCCCTTTCGTTTTTCGGCAGAAAGCTCTCTAACTTCATGAAACATCAGATTTAATTCTGGTACGAAAAATAACGCTCGAAATGGCAGCCCTGGTAGCAGCGAACTGCACCGCGGGCGTTCAAGAATAACGCCGCGGTTATCGCCGCTTATTATTGCTATATCATCATCAGGAATTGAAACTGCAAAATACGTAACATATTCTGCCGAGCGATTATTCGCTCCACGCATCTTATCAAGGCAATAAGCAATGATAGCTTCGTCGGTCATCTCGCTTCCATTCCAACGGCGCGTGTAGACGCCCGGCTCTCCATTTAGATACGATATCCGCATACCAGAATCATCGCCGACGACAATTAAATTTTTATCAGCTCCCCGCAGATACTGCCGCGCATTACAGACTTTCAAGCGTGCATTCTCTCCAAATGTTGTACCCGTTTCGCCACAATCGGGAATGTCGTAAGTAAGGTCACGAAATGATACTATCTCGTAATCAGTGCTAAGCTTACTGAAGGCTTCTTTGAATTCAGCTAGTTTTCCGGGATTTTTTGTCGCAAATAATATGCTATGTTTTTCGCGCGCCATACAATATATTTTATATTTTTTATGATAATTCTCCTAATAAAATAGTCGACAACATAAGATTTTACATCTTACATTATCAGATCTGCGTCTTTGCGTCCGGCTTTTTAACTATTGTGGTTTTCAACTTTTTTTATATTGACCAAAACTTCTAATTTACACTTAGGACAGTAAAGTGGGAAATTGGTTATTTCCGTGTCATTCCTTATTTTCAAGCGTGCTTTTCTTTTACATATAGATCCTCGTAGCCATTCTGTTATTACTTTCATCACTCACCATTACATATAGAATTGTCAGATACTATTTCTCTAAATTCCGATAGTAGCTTAATGTACTCTTTTGGCTTGAAGGCATGAATAACATGATTAGCAGAAACTTTTTTATATATTATTTGCGGAGCTAAAGAAATAGCATGCTGAGCGTCATCATCATCAAATGCTCCTACAAGTCCGTAATTTTCGTATCGTTTCCAATCAGCTTGAATAAGTAATATGGGGCATTTCGTTTTCTTAAAAGCCTCTGCATGTTCAATACCATCATAAAATCTACCATCTACAAAGGCTCTGGCAA
>ERZ772948.1037-NODE-1037-length-16976-cov-3.782519_pt1 | contig 16976 bp, 13 predicted proteins | sample MGYA00511945_ERZ772948 | MGnify/ENA primary metagenome ERZ772948 (study PRJEB29015, sample SAMEA2737927) | human oral metagenome | biome: human oral; feature: human-associated habitat; material: dental | place: China | collected 2141 ... | reverse complement strand
ATTAGATTGTTTTAACGAGGATGATGATATATCGGAAACAATAGCAGAAGTCTGTGAATATTTAGAAAAAAAAAGAGTAGAAAAACCCAATATTTTTCCAATAGCAGCGTTACCAGCTTTAACGATAAGAAGTGAACCACAATCTATAAAACAGAAACAAAAGAGAGATTATTTTATTGATATTATGAATACTGATGAAAATTTACATTTGGAAAAGTATTATGTAATGAAAAGTGAAAATTATAAATTAAATAATATGAAAAATGAGGAAAAAGCATTGCTTCATACTGGAATACATATACTTGAAAATAAAATAATTGAAAGCGAGAGAAAAAAATGAAAGAAATTTTTATGAAATATAATCCATTTACTTTAGATACAGAGATAGAAGTAGATGGAGATAATTACAGTGAGAAAGATAATTTTTCGTTTAATAAGAAAAAAAGATTACAAGAATGGATAGATAATTTTATCAAAGAATTAGATGATGAATTAAACTACAATGGAAGTTACTATATAAAATTTCATGGAACAAAATTAGATTATGAAGATATAAATGAAACTATAAAAAAATTAAAAAATAGAAAGATACAATTAGAGTATATTGAGGCTAAAGATATAGCAGATAGAAAAAATGAAATTCAAAATATTTTTTGTGATATTCAAAATAATTCTTATGGAATAGAAGGTTTAAAATCTGAAGATTTGAAAAAAAAATTTGATGAAATACTAAATTCTGAATTTGAAATAAATGTTATTGCAACAATGAGTTCTGGTAAATCAACATTAATAAATTCATTACTTAGTAAAAAAATTCTTCCTTCCAAAAATAATGCATGTACTGCAACTATAACTAGAATAAAAGATACCGACAAGAATAATTTTATAGGGAAAGCCTATTCTAAAATAGGTAAATTAGAATATAAAGATGGTAATCTTTCTTATAAAAAAATGAAAGAATGGAATGAAAATGAAAATATTTCAACAATTGAAATTGAAGGAGAAATTCCATTTGTAAAAGCAAATGAAATTTCATTAGTAATAACAGATACGCCTGGTCCTAATAATTCTAGAGATGAAAAACATAAACAAAGATTAATGAATATGTTGGATAGTAAAAAATATAAACCCTTAATATTATACGTGTTAAATGCAACACAACTTGGAATAAATGATGATAATGAATTGCTGGATAATGTGATTGCAAAACTAAAGAATGCAGATAAACAGACGAGAGACCGTTTTTTGTTTGTATTAAATAAATTAGATTGTTTTAACGAGGATGATGATATATCGGAAACAATAGCAGAAGTCTGTAAATATTTAGAAGAAAAAGGAGTAGAAAAACCCAATATTTTCCCAGTAGCGGCATTACCAGCTTTGATAATAAAAAGTGAAGAAGAAAAAAGAAAACGCCAAATTGAGGAAATGAATGATGAAGAAAATTTACATTTGGAAAAATATATATCTTTACCTCCAAAAGCTAAACAGGAAATTGAAAATGAACTAAAGCAGGCAATAAAAGAGGGAGAGAAAGAAAAAACAGCATTAATTCATACAGGAATTCCTTCTTTAGAAAAAATAATAAAAACATATGTAGAAAAATATGCGATAGCAATTAAGATAAAGGATTTAACAGATTTATTTAAGGGAATTGTGAACGATGAGTTGAATAGTAATAAAAATTTAAAAGAAATAAATGAAATTACAGATAAAAATAAAATTTTAGAATTAGAAAAACAAATTAAAAATATTAATCATAAAATTTCTGACTTAGAAAAATTTGATAAATATAATGAACAAATTAAACTAAATAGTATAAGTGTAGATGAAAATTTAGGAATAGAAATAAAAGAAATAAGAGAGAAAGCAAAAGTTAAAGTAACAAATTTAAAAAATGAAATAATAAACTCAAAAAAAAAGAATGAGATGATTAAAATAGAAGAAGCAGAAAAATATTATAAAAAAATACTTGAAGAACAGAAAGGGATATATATTGAATTAAAAAATGAATTAGAAAATGTTATACAAAAAGAATTAATTGAAACTTTGGAAAAATTGTATAATGAATATGTCGATAGATTAAAAAAATTAACTTTAACTGGAAATAAAATTACAAATGAAGAAAATCTTGTAATTAACCCATTCGAAATTATGGTAGGTAATATAGAAAGTTTCAGAAGTTTTGATGAATTTAAATCTCAATGTTCAGAAACAAGAAATGAAGTTGTTGGGACAAAAGAAGTTGAAAATAAAAAGGAATGGTGGGAATTTTGGAGATGGCTTGAACCTTCTATTAAGAGAGTTGATGTTTATGCCGATGTTGAATATGTAAGTATAACTAAACTTCAAGAGTATTATCATAATGATATAGAACATTCAATCTTTGATACGACGGATAGAGCATTAAAATATGGTAAAGTAGAAATATCCAAAATAACAGAAAAATTTATAAAAACCAAAGAACAACTTGATAATATATTAAGAGATAAATTGAATGTTATTTCTGAATTGTTGCAAAATAAGAAAAAAACATCTCAAGAGATAAAAATTAAATCTGAAGAATTTAATAGAAAAATTGAATGGTTGGAAAGTGTTAAAAATAGAATAGAAAATATAATTGAAATTTAGACAATCTAGGAGGAAAAAATGATAACAAAAAAATTTGAAGAAATAGTAAAGAATGGTAATAAATTGGAAATAAAAGTAGCTTTAAAAAATAGACTTTTGTTTGCAAGGGATATTAATTCGTTTGATGAAATGTTGGAATATGTCAAACGAAAAGGTATAGATGTATATGAAAAACATGATAATAAAAGTTTTCCATCAGAAAATTCAAGTCAATGGAATGAAAATCTTTTAGATAAAGAAATAAATAATTTGATTGATAATTTTTCAAAAGAAAGAATAGACAACATCCGAAAGTTAATTGCAAAATTAGAGAATAAAACAAATCAAAATGATATTGCAAAATTAGAGAATAAAACAAATCAAAATGATAATATTATAAGACCTAATATAATTAGCACACAATCTTCAGGGCATTCAAATTCCAAAAGAGGTTTTTCTCAAGATAATTTTAACAAAAATATTGGTATAGGGCTTACGGCAATTGGAGGAGTTGTTGTTGTGACAAGTTTATTCACAAGTTTAGGAGTGAAAACATTAATTGGAGCGGCAATAGCTGGAGCAGGTATAATAATCTTGATATCAGAGAATAAATGAGGAGACTAATTATGAAAAAGGAAATAGAAAGAAATAATGATATAGTTCCTAAATATAAAGAAATGGAATCAAATTTCAGAAAAACTTTAGAAATTGTTGATGATGCAATATTGAAAAATTATGTTACAAATTTATATCAGCTAGTTCCTGAACAGAATCAAGGGAAAATATCTGAAATAGTTCAAAATGTTAGAATGTACAGAGTAACAAAAATGGTTTATGAAAAGAATGAATTTTCATTACATAAATTTACAAGTGTATTTAATTCTTTGTCTCATATAAGCACATCTGTGTTTTTGATGATTGATAGTAATGGGCTTGAAACAGAGTTATATATTGGGATAAAATCAGATGACAAAAGAAGAACGGCATCTTCAACGGGAAAATTATTATTTAATATATTAAAAGGGCAATTTCCAGGAATTGAACTTCAAAATAAATTTGGAAATGAAATTGAAGATTTATTAAATAAACCTAGAGGAGAATTTGTTTCAACGGTTACAAGTATTGGTAATTTGGTGGATGAGCAAAACAGAAGTAATGAAGAATTTGTTCAAGGATTAGAAAAGTTGATAAAAACTATGGAAGGACAAAAATATAGAGCAGTAATATTGGCTGAAAACAAATCAAATGAGGATTTAAAAAAATTACGAACAGGATATGAAGAAATTTACAACAGTTTATCTCCATTTTCAAAAATGCAAATTAATTTTTCTGAAAATAAAGGAACTAATTACAGCAATTCAAGTTCGATTGGAATATCGACAGGAACGATGTATTCAAAAAATGATTCGGTTACAGAAGGAAATAGTTATTCTGAAAATGAATCAACATCAGAACAAAAATCTGTAAGTAAAAAAAATTTGATGGAATTTGCAGCGGCATCGGTATCAGGGATTGGAGCAGGTGCAGGAATAGGGAGTCTATTCGGGCCTGTTGGAGCTACTATTGGAGCTGGAATAGGACTTTCTTTATCAATGGGTGCGACGCCTACATATACCGAAGGAAAAACAAGAACAAAAGGTTCAAGTTATACTGAAACTTCTTCAAAGACATTTGGAGAAACTAGAGGTAAAACTAATACTGATACAAAAACAGATACAGAAACTATTGGAAATAGTTCAGGAACCAGTCAGGCTATTACTTTAAATACAGAAAATAAAATTGTCAGCAATCTTTTAAATAGAATAGACGTTCAACTTGAACGAATAAAGGAATTTGAAACATTTGGAATGTGGGAGTGTGCTGCATATTTTATTTCAGAAGAACCACCTGTAGCAGAAATTGCAGCAGCAACTTATAAATCAATAATACAAGGTAAAAATTCTGGTGTAGAGGTATCATCAATTAATTCTTGGAACGAAGACAATGCTAAAGAAATTATTAAAAATATCAATAATTTTGAACATCCTTCTTTTAGATATAATGACAATATTTTTGTCAAAGCAACTTCATTAATAAGTAGTAAAGAATTAGGAATACAGATGGGGTTACCAAAAAAATCAGTAATTGGATTTCCGGTAGTTGAACATAGTTCGTTTGCTCAAGAAGTTATAACTTACAATGCAAATGAAGATAATGATAGGAAAAGTATAACAATTGGTAAAATTTTTAATATGGGAAAAATAACAGCAGAAAAAGTTATGCAACTAAGTAAAAAAAGTATGACAATGCACACATTCATTACTGGTTCTACAGGTTCTGGTAAGAGTAATACAATATATGAAATACTAGATCAATTAGATACAGTTGGAGTAAAATTTATGATAATTGAGCCAGCTAAAGGGGAATATAAAAATGTTTTTGGGAATAGAAATAATGTAACTGTATTGGGAACTAATCCTAATTACAGTGAATTATTAAGAATCAATCCATTTAAATTTCCTAAATCTATTCATGTATTAGAGCATGTGGATAGACTAATAGAAATATTTAATGTATGCTGGCCGATGTATGCGGCAATGCCTGCTGTATTAAAAGATGCGGTTTTAAGTGCTTATGAAGATTGTGGATGGGATTTAGCAGAATCTGTAAACAGAATTTCGGATGAGTTATTCCCAACGTTTGCTGATTTGGAAAGAGAATTGTGGACTGTGATTGAAAATTCAGCGTATTCTGATGAATTAAAAGGGAATTACATTGGTTCGTTAGTAACTAGAATTAAGTCTTTAACTAATGGATTAAATGGTCAAATTTTTGTTTCAGATGAGATAGATAATAAATTACTATTTGATGAAAATGTTATAATTGATTTAAGCCGAATTGGTTCTTTGGAAACAAAATCGCTGATTATGGGAATACTTGTAATGAGACTGAATGAATACAGAATGTCAGAGGCAACAGAAATGAATTCAAAACTAAAACATGTTACTGTTTTAGAAGAAGCTCACAATATACTAAAAAGAGTTTCAACTGAACAAAATTCAGAAAGTTCCAATGTTTCAGGGAAATCAGTAGAAATGTTATCAAATGCAATAGCAGAAATGAGAACTTATGGAGAAGGATTTATTATAGCGGATCAATCTCCTAATGCAGTTGATGTATCAGCAATCAGAAATACAAATACAAAGATTATTATGAGATTGCCTGATGAAGTTGACAGAAGATTGGCAGGTAAAGCTGCGGCATTAAAAGATGAACAGTTAGATGAAATTGCAAAATTACCTAAAGGAGTTGCTGTAGTTTATCAAAATGACTGGATAGAACCTGTATTATGTAAAGTTAATAAATTTGAAGGAAAAGAAGAAAAGTATAATTATACTCGAGAATATACAGAAAAGGTTGATGAATGTAAATTAAAAAAAGAATTATTGAAATTATTATTAAAAACTAAAGTTAATCAGGAAATTACGCCTAATATTGAATATATAGATAACACTTTAACTAAGTCTAAATTATCAACAATACAAAAAGTAGAAATTTTAGAACTGCTAGATGAATATAGAAAAACTAATAGATTAAGAATATGGGAAACTAATAATTTTGAAAAATTATCTAAAATAGTTACTAATTTAATAATTGATAAAAATAATTTAAAAAAATTAATTATTACAAGAAGTAATTTTGAAGATTTAAATAGGGAATTAGTAAATTTAATTGAAAGAAATGTAAAAATCGAAGATAATGAATTAAAATTAGCTATTTCTCAAAGTTTAATGAAAGAATTTTCTTTAGAAGGTAAAGATGCCCTTGAAATATATTCTGTATGGAGAGAATTTGTTGTTACAGGAGGTAATATAAAATGATAGAATCTATGGCATTAAAATTGTCAGAAGCAGAGATTGGAAAATCTCCTTTATCAGAGATTGCAAAGTCTGTGGAAAATAAAAATATGAATGAATTAGATAAGCCTATAGTTAAGGATATAGTAAGTTTAGATGATAATGGAAATATTTATAAAAAAAATGGTGAATTAGTACCTAATAATGAATATGTTATTGATGGAATAAGTTATAAAACAGATAGTAATGGAAATATAGAATTATTTTCAGGTGAAATTTATAAATATACTCCAGAAGCAGAAAGAGATACAGTGGCTCAATTAGGTGTCGGAGGAGAATATAGGAAAAATGGTGATGATGGTGGACATTTAATAGCACGAATGTTTGGAGGTTCACCAGGAAATGAAAATTTAGTACCAATGAGAGATACCATAAATAGAGGAGATTACAAAAAATTAGAAAATGAAATAAAAGAAGCTCTGAAAAATGGAAATAAAGTAAATATTAGTGGAGAAATAAGAAGAGAAGAAAATAATAGCCGACCTAGTGAAATAAAGGTAAATATATCATATAATGATAGAAATAGTGAGTTTATTTTTGATAATAACAAAGGATCTCTAAAATTAGAAGCAGAATTAGAAAAATCAATACTAAGAGAAGATTTTGAAAACTTTTCAGAAGAAATAAATGATATGATTGAAGATGGTAAAGAAGTTTCTATTACTTCTATAAAAAAAGAATTTAATATCAATGGAAAATTAGAAAAAGTAATAGTAGGTTATAAGGATGAAACAACACTAGGTGAAAAATACTATAAAGAATTTATTGTATAGGAGGAATAATATTATGGAAAAAGAAATAATAACACAAATTGAAAATTTAGAAAAAGAAGGAATTAGCGATATTGATATGCTAGCTTTAATAACAAAAACTACTTCGGAGATTATATTTTATGGTGAAATACAAGGGAAAATTTATCAATCAAATAATATGGTAGAAGAAAATTTGATAGATTCATTAGAAATAGAAACATTTTATGAAAATATCACAAAAATTATAAAAACTGATAAAGAATTCCGAGAAGAAAAAATGAATATTATAAAAGTTAATAGAGAAAAAGTATTTAGTAGAGAAATTGAAGATAAAGATTGTAAAGTTTATAGAATAAAAAAAGAATGGAGAAATGGAATTTTAAATAAATAAAAAAAACAAAGGATTTTGAAATGGCAAAAATAATACCAAGCAATATAAAACCCGATGAATTTCACAACAGTTACGGTGAATATCAAATATACAAAGCATTATCCCAGTTGTCAGATGACTATATTGTTTTTTATTCTTTGCATTGGAATAGAAAAGAGAAATATGGAGTGTTTTGGGGAGAAAGCGATTTTACCATTTTTCATCCTAAAAGAGGGATTCTAGTTATAGAAGTGAAATCTGGAGAGATTTATTGTAAGAATGGGGAATGGAGTCAAGTTAATAGTAGGACTAAAGAACGAAAGAATATGAAAGATCCAATGGTACAAGCAGAGAGAAGTAAATATACATTTATTGACTTATTAGAAAAAAATATTAATTCAGGAAGGGAATATCGTGTAGAATGTGCAGTGTGGTTTACAATGGCTGAAAGTTATAACCAATTAGGTTCTTTACCACCGAACTTTAGTGAAGGTAATCTGCTTATAAAAAAAGATTTAAATAATATTGAAAAGGCAATTAAAAGAGTTTTTGACTACTATAATTTTAAGGAAAACAGCCTTTACGATAAAAATGATGAAACTAATGTTATTAGAACTCTCTCTCCTGAATTTAATGTAATTATGAGTGTTTCAAATATAATGGAAGAGGCTGAATATTATTTTAATCGAATGACAAGAGAACAAGTTAGGCTCATTGAATATCTAGATGAACAGCGTGTTGCAGCAATACAAGGTGGTGCTGGAACTGGAAAAACTATGCTGGCAATTGAGAAAGCTCGTAGACTTTTACAGAATCCAGAAACACAGAGCGATAAAGTATTGTTTTTATGTTTTAATGAATTTTTATATAAATATTTATTAGAAAAATACAAAGAAGAATTGCCAAATACTTATTTTTTTAGTATGGATAAACTGGTAAAAAAACATTATAAGATAAAAGGACAGTATTCAACATTACAAGAAAAATTAGATTTTTTAAATAACTATAGTGATTATAACTGGGATTATAAGCATATTATTATTGATGAAGGTCAGGATTTTACACATGATGAAATTAGTGCATTGTATACAATTGCTGAAATAGAGGATAGTTGTTTTTATGTTTTTTATGACAAAAATCAACTTGTAAATAAGGAAGGTTCTATTTCGATACTTTCTACAGACAGAATTGAATGCAGGCTGGTATTGTCTATAAATTGCCGAAATACAAAAAGTATTGCTTCTTCCTCAAATAAAATATTAGGAATAAAAAATTATAAATTGCATGATAATGTACAAGGTACAAAACCAGTTTTTTATATTATTTCTAAAAGAGAACAAATTTTGAGTAAATTATATGATGAAATAAAAAAATATGTAAATGATGGGATACCAATTTCTAAAATAGTGATATTAACTGTAAAGACAGAAAATAAAAGTATTTTAGCAGGACACAGTAAAATTGGAAATTATGTTGTAACGCATAATCTTGGAGAAAAAGGGATTTTGTTTACAACAGCCAGAAAATATAAAGGATTAGAAGCGGCTGTTGTGATTCTTATTGATATTGAAAAGGAAATTTTTAATGATAAAATTTATAGAAAAGTAATGCATGTTGGAGCCTCTAGAGCTAAATATTTTCTAAGTTATATAACATATTTAAGTAAAGAAGATAAATTAGATATTTGTGAAAATATGGCTGGAAAGAAGATAAATGAAAAAAATTGTAATGCATTTATAGAAGATACATTAGATGTAGAAGTTAAAGAAATAATAGATTAGTTTTAGTTTTTTTGAATATCCCTTTCAATTTAAAATACATAAACAAAAAATTGACAATTATGTTAAAATATACTAAAATATTGAAATATTGTTGTAAAATTTAGAAAATCTTTTATTGATTTTACATCTATCGTGAAAGAATAATTATTTAAATGGTTGTTTCAGAAATGGAACAGCCTTTATTTTAAGAAAGGATATTTTTACAATAGAAAACTTATGAAGAATACAATTATAATATCAATAAAAATTTCTATCATCATATTTATTTTTTTATTTTTCTTTGTACAATATTTCATAATAAAAGAATATATAAATGATAGAAAAGCCGTAAATGAAAATAAAAAAGTAGATTATGTAATAATACTGGGGGCAAGAGTAAAAGGAGAAAAGCCTGCTAAATCACTTATGGAAAGGATAAAGGCGGCAACGAAGTATTTAAAGAAAAATCCAGAAGTTAAGGTTATTGCAACTGGAGGGAAAGGGAAAAATGAAGGTATTGCAGAAGGGGTAGCCATAAAAAGAGAACTCTTGAAAAATGGAATTAGTGAAGATAGGATTATTTTGGAGGATAAATCTAAGAATACGGTTGAGAATTTTAGATTTAGTCTTGAAAAGATAAGAAATAGTGAAAATGGCAAGAATAAAAATTCTGAAAATAATGGAAATCGAAAAATAAAAGTATTGATTGTAACGAATGATTATCACATTTTCCGTTCTAAAAATATTGCTAGAAAAGTTGGATTTGATAATAAAGATTATGAAATTTATGGTCTTCCGGCAAAAACACCATTGATTTCAATTCCACAATCGTATTTTAGAGAGTTTTTATCGAATGTGAATTATTTTCTTTTTCAGTTTAAAAATTAAATAATTTTGGTAAAATATTTTTTATAAAGACTATGAAAAAATACAAAATTATTATATAATATAAATAATGTTGAGTAACTGGGCTTGGATAAAGTAGTTGCTCATTTTAAAAATACACTAAAAAAATAATAAACGGAGGAATTAATATAAATGTTGGATCAAAAAAATAAAAGAAACTTTTCGATAATTGCACATATTGATCACGGAAAATCAACTATTGCAGACAGGCTATTGGAAAAAACAGGGACTGTGACTCAGAGGGAAATGGTAGATCAGCTTCTGGACAGTATGGATTTGGAAAGGGAAAAAGGGATAACTATTAAGGCACAGGCGGTTACGTTGAAATATAAGGCTAAAAATGGAGAAACTTATGAATTAAACTTAATTGATACTCCAGGACACGTTGACTTTATTTACGAAGTTTCAAGATCGCTTGCAGCTTGTGACGGGGCCTTGCTTGTAGTTGATGCTGCTCAAGGGATAGAGGCGCAAACATTGGCAAACGTATATTTAGCTTTGGAAAATGATTTGGAAATATTGCCTGTAATTAATAAGATTGATTTGCCATCTGCAGATCCTGATAAAGTTAAATTGGAAATTGAAGATGTTATAGGATTGCCAGCTGATGAGGCGGTTCTTGTTTCTGGAAAAACTGGATTTGGGATTGAAGACTTGCTGGAAGCAATTATTAAATATATTCCAGCACCTAAAGGAGAAATTGACAGTCCTTTAAAGGCATTGATTTTTGACTCGCATTATGATGATTTTAGGGGAGTTATTACATACATCAGAATAATTGAAGGTAAAATTGCAAAAGGAGACAGAATTAAGATTATGTCTACCGAAAAGGAATTTGATGTACTGGAAGTTGGAATTTTTTCACCTAAAATGAAGGAAGTAGATGAATTAACAGTTGGATCAGTTGGATATATTATTACTGGAATTAAGTCAATTAAGGATACACAAGTTGGAGATACCATTACACATGTGCAAAATCCGACAAATACTGCACTTGAAGGTTATCGACCTGCATTAAGTATGGTTTTTGCTGGAATTTATCCAGTTTCAACAGATGACTACGAAGATTTAAGAGAAGCGTTGGAAAAATTACAACTAAATGATGCTTCTTTAACATTTGTCCCAGAAACTTCTATTGCCTTAGGTTTTGGTTTTAGATGTGGTTTCTTAGGTTTATTACATATGGAAATTATAGTTGAAAGATTGAGAAGAGAGTATAATATAGATTTAATTTCTACTACTCCATCAGTTGAGTACAAGGTTAGCATAGATAATCAAGAGGAAAAAGTTATAGATAACCCTTGTGAATTTCCTGACCCAGGTCGTGGAAAAATAACAATACAAGAACCATATATTAGAGGAAAAGTAATTGTTCCAAAAGAATATGTTGGAAATGTAATGGAGCTTTGTCAAGAAAAAAGAGGAATTTTTATTTCAATGGATTATTTAGATGAAACTAGATCTATGCTTAGTTATGAACTTCCTCTTGCAGAAATTGTTATAGATTTCTATGACAAATTAAAATCAAGAACAAAAGGATATGCTTCTTTTGAATATGAATTAAGTGAATATAAAGTATCAAACCTAGTTAAAGTTGATATATTAGTTTCAGGTAAACCTGTTGATGCTTTTTCATTTATTGCTCATAATGATAATGCTTTTCATAGAGGAAAAGCTATCTGTCAGAAATTAAGTGAAGTTATTCCAAGACAACAATTTGAAATTCCTATTCAAGCTGCCTTAGGCTCAAAAATAATTGCTAGAGAAACAATAAAAGCATATAGAAAAAATGTTATTGCTAAATGTTATGGTGGAGATATTACAAGAAAGAAAAAACTTCTTGAAAAACAAAAAGAAGGTAAAAAGAGAATGAAGAGCATAGGAAATGTTGAAATTCCACAAGAAGCATTTGTTTCTGTATTAAAATTAAATGATTAAATAATAAATTTGGGGGCTATAATTGCCCCCATTATTTTATAATAATTTAATATTCATTTGTCTACAAATTTCATGAACTTCTTGTGACCATATAGATGCTTGTACTTCTCCTATATGTAATTTATCTAAGAAGAACATACATATACGGGATTGTCCTATTCCTCCACCTATGGTATAAGGTAGAACTTTATTTAAAATCATTTGATGATATGGTAAAGATCTTCTATCTTCGCAATTAGCAATTTTTAATTGTTCTTCTAGTGACTTTTCATCAACTCTTATTCCCATAGAAGATAATTCAAGTCCTATTCCTAAAAGAGGATAGTTAAATATGATATCACCATTTAAATCCCAATCATCATAGTCAGGTGCTCTGCCATCATGCTTTTCTCCAGAAGATAATTTTCCACCTATCTTCATTAAAAATATAGCTCCATATTCTTTTGCTGCAGCATGCTCTCTATTTTTTGGAGTTAAGTTAGGATATTTATTTTCAAGTTCTTGAGCAGTTATAAAAGTAATTTCTTCTGGTAACTTTTTAGTAAGTTTTGGGTATTCAGTAGTTATATATTCTTCTGTTGCTTTAAATACAGAATAAATTTTTCTAACTACCTCTTTTAAATATTCTTCATTTCTATCTTCCTTAGAAATTATTTTTTCCCAATCCCATTGGTCAACATAATAAGAATGTATAAAATCTGTATCTTCATCTCTTCTTATAGCATTCATATCTGTATAAATGCCTTTATGATTTTCAATATTATATCTATACAATGCCATTCTTTTCCATTTTGCAAGCGAATGAACTATCTCAACTCTTTCTCCACTTTTAGTATCAAAAGATACTGGTCTTTCTGTTCCATTCAAATTATCATTTAAACCAGATTCTGGTATAACAAATAATGGTGCTGAAACTCTTAATAAATCTAATTCTTTTGATAGATGACTTTCAAAAAAATCTTTAACTTTTTTTATTGCAATTTCTGTTTCTAAAATATCTAAACTTGAAATGTAAGCCATAATTTAACCCCCAATATATTTAAAATTATGGAAATAATTATAACATCATTTACATATTTTAGCAATAAGAAATTAGTATAAGTATACTTAAATTTTAAAAAATTCTCCAATTAATTTGTATAAATTATAATGATCATCAACTCCACCTAATTCTCTAACAGAGTGCATAGAAAGTAAAGGACTTCCAATATCTATTCCTAAAATTCTTATTTGTGATTGTTGTATAGGCCCTATTGTTGAACCACCACGAACATCAGAACGATTTACAAAAGTTTGAATAGGAATTTTAGAATCTTTTGCTATTTTTTCTATAACAGATTTTGAATACCCATCAGTTATATATGATTTATTAGCAGCCATTTTTATAACAGGTCCACAATTAATTTTAGGTTCATTAGTTGGATCTGATTTTTCTAAATAATTAGGATGTATAGAATGTGCTGCATCATTTGAAATAACAAAAGAATTAGCTAAAGCCTGTTGATGTTCTTCAAAACTTAGCTTCATTGCATTTGAAATTCTTTCCAATATATTTTTTAAAGTTGGACTATCTGCTCCTTGAATTGAGTTAGAACCTATTTCTTCGTTATCATAACCAACAACAACACAAGTATTCTTTTTATCTTTATTATCTACTAATGACATTAAACCAGCATGAAGTGCTGCAAGATTATCCAATCTTCCAACTGATATAAATTCTTCACTAGCTCCTAATAGACATCCTTTTTCTCTTGAATATAGGTTTAAATCATAACTTAAAATTTTATCTTCTTTTACTTTCAATTGTTTAGCTAACAATTTTTTTAAAGAAAATTTTTCTTTTTCATCTGTAATAGTTACTAAAGGTAGAGTATCTTTTTGAGCATTAATTGCCATTCCATCATTCACACCTCTATTTTGATGTATACAAAGAGATGGAATTATAAATAAATCTTTATCATATTTTATAAAATATTTTTTAGGTTTAAAAGCATTGTCACTTTCAACAAAAACTCTTCCACTAAATGATAGAGGTCTGTCAAACCAAGTGCTTAAAATAGGTCCCCCATAAACTTCTGTATTTAAAATATTAAAACCTTTTCTATTTATTTCAGGGTTAGGTTTTATTAAAAAACCTGGACTATCGGTATGTGAGGCAGCTATTTTATAACCACATTCAGATATTTTTTCACTACCTATTGTAAAAGCAATAATTCCGCTGTCATTTATAGTTACAAAATATTTTCCACCTTTTTTTAATTTCCATTCTTCTGTTTCTAAAAGTTCAGTAAAACCTTTCTCATTTAAGATATTTTTAGTATTTATACAAGCAAAATAATTAGATGGGCTTTCATCAATAAAATTTATTAAATGTTTAATCAATTTTAATTTTTCCATTTTTCCTCCTATAATTTAATTGTAATATCTTATTCTAACACAAATTTTAAAAATTTTACTTGTTTATTTTATATAACATAAAAATAATGGGATGTAATAATAATCCCATTATTCTAGCTTATTTTTTATTTATTTTATTTCTTTACCATCTTTATATTTTACTTTAGAAATTACTTTTCCAGCTTCATCATATTCAACAAACTCTCCATCTGGTAAACCATCTTTCATTACTCCTGTTCCAAGAAGTTTTCCACTCTTATCAGAGAATTTTTCAACTTTACCATTAAATAGACCATTTTTTATAGCTACTTTTTGATTAATTTTTCCATTTTCATAGTAAGTTTCCATAGTACCATTCAAACCATTAATTGATAAAACAGCTTTTGTTATAGTTGCATTTGCACTTAGTCCATTTTTTACAGTTATTTGTTGACTTTTATGATTTAGCTCATAAGTAGTATATAATACTAATTTATTATTTTCAAAAGTTTCCACTTGTATTCTATCAATACCATCTAAAAAAGCTTTCAAATCAGCACTATAAGGAATTTCTCCATTAACATAAGCTATTACAGCATCTGTTGCAAATATATTTGTATCTCTGTTAAATTTATAAGTATTTCTAACAGCTAATTGTCCATTAGCAAGATAAATTTCAGAAACTGGATTTAATTTTCCATTCTTTTCAGAAATTTTAGTTTTCATTCCTGCCATTTGTGCAACAGCTGGTTCATCTTTTAAAGAGTTAACTCCTATAAGTTTTCCTTCTTCACTATAACCTTCTAAGGTATTGTTAGCCTTATTCAATTTATAAGTAATTGTTATTTCCTTATCCTTATTTAATTTTTCGCTAACATACTTATTTACCTCATCCATATTTAGCTCCCCTGCCGCAAAAGTAACAAAACTACAAAAAGCTAAAAGTGATAATAAAATTTTTTTCATAAATATGAAACCTCCATTAATATAATATAAGATAATTCATTTTAATTAATTTTCTTCAAATATTCAAGTAAAAATTACACATCTAAGCCTTCATAAGCTAATTCTTCTATATTCTCATCAAGATTAGTTTTATTTTTTTCATTTTTCAATTTCTCTAGTTTCTTCTTTCTCAGCATTTTTTTCTAACATTTTTGCCCAATTTCCTTTACTAGAAATATTTAAATCAAATGGAATAGTATTCTCTGAAACACATTTTTTTAAAAAAGTATTTATAGCTCTATTTGTATCTATACCTATTTCATCAAAAATTCTCTTTGCTTCTTCTAAAACATTATCATCAACTTTTATTGTTAAAATTGCCAAACCACACCACCAACGTGTAATTGCCGAAGTAGCCGGCCGTCCAAGCATCGCGCAACCCATTGGAGGTGCCGGTTTTCCAATAAGTCGGTAACTTAGTTTTGATGGCTTTGTTATAAATATCGGTGCGAATATTCTGCGCTAAGATGTCGCCTAACATATAACTGCTTTCCGGACTTAATAACGGAACAGATTGTTCAGAGGAGCCATCTTTCAAGGTTTGCAACGGTTGCCATTTCCCCCCATTAGCAAGCGCGGCATATAAGCCTGCCAATTGTTGCAAGGAAAGCTCCGCTCCCCCCAATACCAAAGACAACCCATAATGGGCTTTTTCCTGCGGCAAAACGATATCCGCTTGTTTCAGTAAATCGTAAAGATCAGGCGATTTTAGACGTTGCGCCATCTCGACTGCCGGAATATTGCGACTTTGTAATAACGCCTGTGTCACGCTGACCGGCCCAAGGAAATTGCCTTCGTAATTTTCCGGCTGATAATCGGCAAAGTGTGTCGGTAAATCTTTTAAAATCGTTTTCGGGTGGGCTAGCCCTTGATCAAAGGCCAAGCCATAAATAAATGGCTTCAAGGTCGAACCATAAGAACGTTTTGCCAGCGTGCCATTAATTTGCCCACTGATTTGCAGATTAAAATAATCACCGGAACCTACCAAGGCTTTAATTTGCATAGTGCGATTATCCACCAACAATACCGCCAGATTATTCACGCCATAGTTTTTTTGTTGTTGCAAATAACGCTGGCTAATTCGCTCAACCAAACGCTGTAATCCACTGTTTAGGCTGGTCACAATGCGTCCATTTTGCATTTCCTCTTTTTCCGCATATTGTTGCAATACTTGGTCGGTAAAGTGCGGTGCCAAAAACGGAAGTTTCTCAATGGGACGTAAAGGATAATTTAATTTAAAATGGGATTGCCACTGGCGATCTTGTGGATGACTTTCTATCCAACGGGCATACAGTTTATTACGGGCATTGAACAGTTGCGGATTCAGCTGTTGATTATTCTGCTGAATGTAGCCATTTGGGTT
>ERZ772948.1035-NODE-1035-length-17003-cov-8.658603_pt1 | contig 17003 bp, 12 predicted proteins | sample MGYA00511945_ERZ772948 | MGnify/ENA primary metagenome ERZ772948 (study PRJEB29015, sample SAMEA2737927) | human oral metagenome | biome: human oral; feature: human-associated habitat; material: dental | place: China | collected 2141 ... | reverse complement strand
CCGACATGGCGGGGGCCAGGACGGGCGCGACCTTCGCACGGCGTTTCCGCACGACGATCCTCGAACCGATCAGTGACAACGACCTTCTGGTCGCGCTCCACCCGTTCGTGACCGAGGGATGGCAGGTGCCCGGCGGCGAGCGCGTCTACATGGAGGCATCAGCACAGCGGGCCATAGTCGAGCTCTCGCGCGGCGAGCCGTTCCTCTTCCAACTGGCGGGCGAGCGCTCCTGGTACGCGGGAACCGACGACCTCATCACCGCCGAGCAGGTAGCATCGGGGTGGCGCGGCGCCGCCCACGAGGCCGAGACCCACGTGCAGCGCATCCTGGAGCGCCTGCCCGCCCGGGAACGGGCGTTTCTCGAAGCGATGGCGCAGTTGCCGCCTCCGGAGCGGACCCTGACGAACATCGCGCGCGCACTCGACTACCGTCGGGCCTCCGACGCGGGACCGACCGCCCAGCGCCTCGACCTCATCCGGCGCGTGATCCGCAGGGGCCGCCCCCACTACACGTTCCGCAACAGGGCGGTGGGCGCCTACTTGGAGTCCGACTGGCCGGAGTGACCACCTTCCGGGAGCGGGGGAGGTGCCGGAGCCCCGATGCGCGGCGCGCCGTCACTGCGGGAACCGGTCAGTTCCCGCATCTCCTCCTCGGGGAGCCGCATCCGCTCGGCGAGCATCCCGGTGATCGCGTCCAGGCCCGCCTGATCGGACTCGTCGGCAGGGCCGAAGCTCCAAGTGAGGTTCTCCTCTTTGGTGATGACGTCGAGTTCCGCGCGGCCCTCCTTGCCGCCCCGGCGCCTGACGTAGCGGATCTCGTCGTTGGGGATCTCGCGCCAGAACTCGCCCCGGCTGCGCAGATCCGCGAGCTTCGCCTCGACGACCCGCTGATCGGTGATTGCGATCACCGTCTGCTGCCGGGCGTCCGTCGCGTGGGCGAAGCCGACGAGTTCCTCGTCCCGCTCGAGCGTCCAGCGCAGAACCTCCAGGAGCTCTTTGGCCTCCTCATCGGTGCGCTTCCCCATGACGCGGGCATGGGGCTCGGGGTCCCGCGGGGACGCCAGGCCGATGACCGCGGCGAACCGCCCCACCCCTTCCGCGAGTTTCTGAATCGCGTTCTGCGCCCCGTCGCCGGGCTCCCGGGTCTTCTTCCGTTCGCCGGCAAACAGGCCCTTCACCACGTCGTTGATGCCTCTGACAACTGTCTTATCGAGGAGGCCCTTTTCGATCGCCGCGGCCAGGTGGAATCCGCGATTGAGCGCGTCCACCAGTCCGGTCATCATTCCGATCGCGTTCTCGTAGTCCTCACGGGCGTCAGCGGCGACGAACTCAGAAAGCTCCGCTTCCTTCGGATCATCCCTCCCCTCGTCGCGAAGGCGCGCGGCCCTCAGCGCCCGGTACACGCAGTTTATGCGCTCCACCGTCATGTAGCACTCCAAGTCGATGAGGATCTGCGGCCCGTTCTCCATGACGTGCGCCCGCACTTCGTCGGCCGACGACCCCCTCAGCGCCCGCGCCTCGTTCACGTGCCCTTCGACAAAGCGCCGGTACTTCTCCCTGTAGTCGTTGATCTTCGCCTGCTGCCCCTGCACTTCCTCCCACACCCCGGGGGTCACCCTGCGGATCCGCTTCGCCTCCTCGAACGCCTGATCCACCACGCGCGCGATCCCGGCGAGCTCGTCCTGCCGGTCCTCGTTCATTCCCTTGAGGATCTTGCGCGCGATCCCGCGGGTCTCCTTCGCCGTCTTCTCCAACCTGCCCAGTTGCAGCTGCAGCGCGACCATCATGAAGGCAGGGCCCAGGGACGCCAGAACAGTGCCCCCAGCGGCCTGCGGGCCGACTGGCTTCCAACGGACCTGCCTGGCGAACCGCCCGCCCGCGTCCGTCAGGACGCCGAGGTTGTCGCCGCCGCTCACGAGGGGTTTCAGCCCCCCGTTCATCGCTGCCACGGTGTCCGGGGTGAGGCGCACGAGCCCCTGCAGGTTCCCGACCGCTGCTGCGGCGGAAGCCGTTTGTGCGAGAACGCCCGCTGTTCCGAGCACCTTGTCCAGTTCGACATGGTCAACGCCGAAAGGCAGTTCGACCAGATCGCTTGTGACTTCGTCGGGCAGCGCGCTGAGCGACTCGCCGACTATGAGCGCGATCTCCGGGAAAACCTCAATGAGAGTGGCGCCCGGCGCCTGCGCGACCAGTTCGCCTTGCCCCTGTGCCGTCGCTCCGTCAGGCTCGCGATCCGCTTCTCCATCAGATCCGCGCGCAACCCGTTCGCCCGGTTCCCGCGCCGCTTCTCCATCAGACCCGCGTGCAACCCATTCACCCGGTTCCCGCGCCGCTTCCCCACCAGGTTCGCGCGGAGATGAGGTCGATCCGTCGTTGGTGCCCATGAGCGGAACGATAGTAGAGTCAGCCTGCCTGAGGTAGCGGGTAAGCACCAAGGTCCGACAGCGTGTGTGGAGGCATTCATAGGTTCGGGGACGCCGTGCGATGCGCGTCTTCTGCTGGTCCATCGGTGCGCGCTGTCCGCGGCGTGGCAGTGGATCCCCACATGGTGGTGTGGTGCTCGACGGGTCGTCTGGTGTTCCAAAATGCGTCTGAGTCTCGGGTGGGAACGGAGGCACGGCGGGCACGTGTTCCAAAATGCGTCTGAGTCTGCCCGAATCTGCCCAGATCGGGCCGAAACCGCTGAACTCAGACGCATTTTGGACCAACCCGCGGCTAAGCCGTCCGAATGCAGCGAAACCCAGACGCATTTTGGACCAGTAGGAGCAACGGGCAGCGCGGCCGGACCCCGCAGACGGACAGCCCCCGCCCGTCGGCAGTCGCGCCCGCCTGCGGTAGTGCCTGCTCCGACTCGCCGTTGCGACCGCCGACCGGGATTCCTCACCTTCCGGCGCGGTAGTACCGGACCGCCACCTGCGTGCGGTTGCGCAGCCCCGTCTTGGCCAGGATGGAACTGATGTGGTTGCGCACCGTGCCCTCGCTCATGAAGAGCCTCTCCGCCGTCTCGGCGTTGTCCAGGCCGGCCGCCACTGCCTCGACGACCTCGTACTCGCGGTCGGTCAACGAGGCGAAGACCGTGCTCCTCGGGTCCGGGACCCCCACCGCGCCCGCGGGCTCGCCCGGATCTCCGTGCGCCCCGGGACGGCCGCCATTCTTCCCCGACCCACTGCCGGACGTCCCCGACCCACTGCCGGGCGCGGGGGCGGGCAGGGCGCGCATGCCCATGGAGGCCCCGCGCTCGAGCACGTCGCCCTCCAGGACGCACACGCCGACCATGACGGAGCGCAGCGCCGGGGCGATCTGGGCGACGTCCTGTTTGATGAGGTAGCCGCGCGCCCCCATTCTCAGGGCCCGCACGATGTACTCGTCGTCCGAGAAGGTCGTGAGGAACACGATGCGCGCCTGCGGGTCCCCCTCCAGGATCTCCTCCGCGGCGCTGAGCCCATCGGCGCCGGGCATGCGGATGTCCATGAGGAGCACGTCGGGGCGCAGCCGCCGGAACTCCTGGACCGCCTCCGCGCCGGACAGGCACGTGCCGACCACGTCGATACCGTCCTCGGCTGACAAGATGGTCGCCAGCGATTGGACGACGATGGCGTCGTCATCGACGATGAGAACCCTCATACCGCACCGTCCTTGTCTTTCGGGATCGTCGCGAACACTGTGAAACGGGGGCGGGGAGTGATCCGCACGGTCCCGCCCAGAGCCTCGACCCGGTCCGTCATCGCGCGCAGTCCGAGGCCGGGGCGGATCGCGCCGTCGCCCGGCTCCCCGAGCCCGGACCTTCGAACGGATGGTGTCCCGAGCCCTGCCCTTCGGACGCCTGGCATCCCGAGCCCGGACCCGCGGTCTAATGGTGCACTGCCGGGGGAGGCCCCGGAGCCGGGCGAGCCGCCGCCCGGCTCCGCGTCCCCAGCGGGAACGGCGCCGTCGTTGTTGACCGTGACCTGCCAGAAGGCGGGGTAGTCGATGACGGTGACCCGCGCCGAGGCTGCGCCGCCGTGCCGCGCAGCGTTGGTGAGGGCTTCGCGCACGACGGCCGTGATGCAGCGTGAAACCGTGCGCGGCGGTTCCGCGTCCAGCGAGCAGTCCACGTCCACTGTTGCGATGGCGCTCCGCGAGCCCAGCAGGTTGAGGGAGACCGCCAGGTCCTCCCCCTGGTCGGACAGGGCGTGGACAGAGCGGCGCATGGAGTCCAGCGCCTCGTCGAGCCCGTCGTCCAGCGCGGCCAGGTCGGTGACGACGCCGGGATGCTCGCGGTGGGTGATCTGAAGGGCCTTCACCCGCAGCAGGAGGCGGGTGAGCAGGTGCCCGACCCCGTCGTGGATCTCGCGGGCGATGCGCGTGCGCTCGGACAGGGCGGCGGCGCGCAGCTCGTCGTCCTGCATCTGGAGCATCCGGGCGTTCGCGTCCTGCAGGGCCAGGACCCTTTCGCGCAGGTCGTCGCGGGCGGCGTTCAGGTTCTGGCGGGTGGCCTCCCCCTGCTGGGTGCGCAGCGCCAGCAGCGCGGCGACCGCCCCCAGGGCCGCCGTGTAGACCGCGGTCGGCTCGCCCCTTCCCACCGCCGCGACCGCGATCGGGGCGCACGCGGCGGCGGCTGCTGAGCGCTGCCACGGCGGACGGCCAGCACTGGCGCGGGCGAGGTCGTAGACGGCCAGCGGCGCGCCCACTGCCGGGGCCGCCGCAAGCGCCGCGGCCAGCAGGTAGGCGGCCGGGACCGCGGCGAACCAGGGCCAGTGTTCCGCCACCACCGCCAGTCCACTGATCGTCACGGCGAGCAGCAGCCAGACCACGGTGGCGGTGTCCGCCCTCCACATCAGGAGGCATCCGCACAGGAGCGCGCCTTTGTCCGCCAAGACCCTCATGCCCCGATTATCGGCGATCGAGGGCCGGGCGCGCCCCGCGTCCGCAGAACCCCGTCGAAGTCATGACAGAAGTCATGCCCTCCCTCCGCACTCATGACTTCCCGCACTTCCGCGGCGCCCGCCTCGTCGGGATGATTGGGGGCACGGGGCCAACGCACCGACATGAGGAAGGCGGGGAGGAATGGACTCCGAGAACGGCGCCGAGGGCGCGCAGCGGAACGAGGCGGGCGGGGACGCGGAGCCGGCGCGCGGAACCAGGACGAGTGCGGACCGGCAGCGCAGAGCCGGAACGGCGGGCACCGCGCCCGGGAACGACAACCTGGCGAGCATCCCGAGCGGGAGCGACGGCCGGGCGGGCGCCGCCGTCGAGATCGAGTCCCTGGTCAAGCGCTACGGGGAGCTGATCGCCGTGGACGGGCTGTCCCTGAGGATCGGGCGGGGCGAGGTCGTCGGCCTGCTCGGCCCCAACGGCTCGGGCAAGACCACGACGATCAACTGCCTCCTCCAACTGCTCTCCTACGACAAGGGGGCGATCCGCGTGTTCGGCCAGCCCATGTCGCCCACCGCCTACGGCCTCAAGCGCCGCATCGGCGTGGTGCCCCAGGAGGTCGCCGTCTTCGACGAGCTCACCGTGGCCGAGAACGTCGACGCCTTCTGCGCCCTGTACGTGCGCGACCGCGGCCTGCGCCGGCGCATGGTCTCCGAGGCTGTCGCCTTCGTCGGGTTGGAGAAGTTCGCGGCCTTCAAACCGAAGAAACTCTCGGGCGGGCTGCTGCGCCGCCTCAACATCGCGTGCGGGATCGCGCACCGCCCCGACCTCATCATCCTCGACGAGCCCACGGTGGCCGTAGACCCCCAGAGCCGCAGCGCCATCCTCGACGGCATCAAGCGCCTCAACCAGGAGGGCGCCACCGTCATCTACACGAGCCACTACATGGAGGAGGTGGAGCAGTTGTGCGACCGGATCACCATCATGGACCGCGGACGCCAGGTGGCCTCGGGCACCTCCGACGAGCTCAAGGCCATGATCGGCACGGGCGAGCGCATCCGGGTGGAGGTCGTCGACCCGCTCCCCCTGGGCGAGGAGGCCCTGGAGGCGCTGCGCCGCCTCGAGCGGGTGCGCTCCGTCGCCTACGAGGCGCCCACCGCGCTCATCGAGTGCACCGCCGGGCCGCACAACCTCTCCGACGTCATGGGCGCGCTGGCCGGGGTCGGCGCGACCTGCGGCCGGGTCGTCTCCGAGCCCCCGACCCTCAACGAGGTGTTCCTGGAGATCACCGGCCGCGCGCTGCGGGACGAGGCGGCCTGACATGGTGACCGTCTTCCGCTACCAGGTGCTCCGGCTCCTGCGCGACCGCATCCTGCTCGTGTGGACGCTCGGCTTCCCGGTCGTGCTGTCGCTCATCTTCATGGCGCAGTTCTCCAACCTGGAGAAGGCCTACGAGGCCACCCCCATGAGTTTCGGCGTCGTCCAGGACGACGCGTACTGGGCGGCCCCCGGACTGGACGCCGTCGTCGAGCGCGTCTCCTCCGAGGACGCCGACCCGCGCCTCATCATGAAAGTCTCCCATTCCACCGCGTCCGAGGCCGAGGCCGCCGCGAAACGGGGCGACACGAACGGCTACCTCGCCGTCGAGGACGGCGGGCCAGTGCTGCACGTGTCCCAGAAGGGCAACGAGGCTGAGACGACCCGGGTCCTGCGGGTGGTCATGGACTCCTACACCCAGGCGGCGGCCGAGCACCGGGCGCTGGCCGAAGCGGGCGCACCGCCCGAACAGGTGGCCGGGGCGGGGGCCGACCGCTCCTTCACCCGCCCGGTCTCGGTGACGCAGAACCCCGTCAAACCCGCGACCCGCTACTACTTCGCGCTGCTCGCCTTCGCCAGCGGCATGGGCACGACCGTCACCATGGTCGCCGTGCAGGGCATCATGGCCTCCTCCCCCCTGGGGGCGCGGCGCATCCTGGCGGGCCTGCCGAGGTGGCAGGTCCTCACCGCCACACTCACGGCCTCCTGGGCGTGCGTCCTGGTCTGCCTGCTCATCGCCTTCGCATTCATCGCCGCGGTGGTCGGAGTGGACTTCGGACCGCACGTGGGCCTGTGCCTCGTGGCGCTCGGGGCCGCCAGCCTCATGTCGAGCGCCGGGGGCGCCGCCCTGGGATCGGCAGGCAGAGCCGGGATCGGGGTGGTCTCCGCGATCACCTGCCTCCTGTCGCTGTTCACCGGCCTGTACGGGCCCGGCGCGCAGTCCGTGGCCAACGCGGTCGAGCTCAACGCGCCGCTGCTGGCGCAGGCCAACCCCCTGTGGCAGGCCTCCCATTGCTTCTACGCCCTGCTCTACTACGACTCCTTGGAGCCCTTCGCCCGCAGCTGCGCCGTCCTGGCGGGCATGACGGGCCTGTTCCTCGCCATCGCCCTGATCCGCGCCAGGAGGATGACCCATGAGCACCTTTAGAACGTCGTTGAGGATCGTGGCCGCCCACCGGGCGTACGTCCTGGTCTACCTGGTGCTCCTGTCCATGCTCGGCCTGCTCACCGGCCTGGCCCGGTCCGAGGGATCCTCCCACCAGGTCAAGCAGGCGACGGCGAGCGTGGCCGTCATCGACCGCGACGGCTCCACCATCTCCCGGGGGATCAAGGACTACATCGAGTCCGTCGGCGAGGCGAAACCGCTGGAGGACTCCACCCGGGCCATCCAGGACGCCACCGCGCAGAACCGCATCAGCTACATCCTCATCATCCCCGCCGGTTACGGGGAGGCGCTGCAGCGGGCCGCGCGAGGCGGGGGCGGGCCGCCGCAGATGGACACGGTCATCGGGTACGAGTCGGCCTCGGGCGCGCTCATGGACGTGCGCGCCGACTCCTACGTGGGGAAGGTCGCCGACTACCTGTCCGCGCTCACCGACGACCCGGCCCGGGCCGTCGCCCTGGCGGAGGAGACGATGCGCCACTGCGCCCCCACCGAGAGGATCGCCCAGGACGCCACCCCCCTGCCGCACAGCCTCCTCGTCTACGCCCGGTTCTCCCTGTACCCGCTCTTGGCTTTCGCGGTCGTCGCGATCGCGACGCTCATGGCGTCGTTGGGGCGCCGGGCGGTGCGCTCCCGCCTCACTGCGGCGCCGGTGGGCAGCGGGACCCACAGCCTCGGTGTGCTGGGCGCCTGCCTGGTCGTCGGCGCCATCGGGTGGCTGTGGGTGTTCGGACTGGGAGTGGCCGTCTTCGGCAGGGCCTCCCTCGCAGCGTCGGCGCCTCTGCTGGGCGTGGTCGGCGCCGCCCTGGGGGCCTACACGCTCGTGGCCGTGTCACTGGGGTTCCTCATAGGACAGGCCGGCCTGGGCGAGAACGCGGCCCACGCCATCGCCAATATCGGGGGCATGGCGTTGTCCTTCCTGGGCGGGACCTGGGTGCCCATCGAGTGGCTGCCCGACGCCGTCGCCCGGGCCGCCAGGCTCACCCCCGGGTACTGGGTGGACCAGGCGCTCTCCGGGGCGTACGCCGCCACCTCGACGTCCGCGGAAGCGCTCCTCCCCCTGCTGGCCGACTGCGGGATCTGCGCCCTCTTCGCCTTGGCGATCCTCTCAGTCGCCATGGGCGTGCGCCGCACGCGGGCGCGCGCGTCGCTGTGAGGCGGGGCGGGACCGTGCGAGGCGGGTCGCGGAGCCATCGCGCCGCCCGCACGGATCCACGGGTTGTTGCGGGGCAGTGGGTCTGTGTCAGTGCCGCATTACCCTGCCGCTGACGGGACCGCGAGACGGGATCGCTTCGAGGCTTGACGGGCTCTGCGTTCGAGTCGTCGTCCTGCACCCGCGTGGCCGCAGCAAGAGGCGCAGCGCGTGAAACAGGCCGTGAAACACCGGAGCTGTTGCACGGCCCAGACACCTCGTCGACTCGGATGCGCACGGAATGCGCCCCGCTCTTGTACTGATAGCCTCTACCGATGAACAGCTCGCCAGCATCTGAACAAAGTTCATTAGCCGCGATCTGTGACGAAATGATAAATAAATGAACACCGATTGAACAACACGTTCACCACACGCCCCTCATGTAGATTCCAGACGAAATGTTGACGCCTACACTTCTGGCATGATGTCTTCCATCCTCTTCCTCGTGATCGGTATCATTATCGGCGCTGCGCTCGGATACTTCGGGGCGGTCGCCCAACGAGGCGCTACGATTCAGCAGAATGCGGATCAAATCACCGCACTGCGCGCCGAGGTCGCACAGTGGCAGGCACGCACCCAATCAGCTGAAGCCGCCGCGACGAGGGAGAACGCCATCGTCGCTGCACTTTCCCCTATCCGCACGCAGTTAGAACAAATGGGCGTGCGCGTTGAAACAATGGAACGACAGCGCGCCGATCAGCACAACGCTCTTGCAGAGCAGTTGCGCGCCGACGCCCAACGCGAGGCCGCACAACGCGGAAAGCTCTCCGAGCAACTGCGGACCGCAGCCCAGCGCGAGACCGAACTGGCCCGGATGACCGCATCACTGGAAGGCGCCCTGCGTTCACGCAGCGCGCGCGGCACATGGGGTGAAGTGGAACTCGCCCGCATCCTCGAGGTTTCCGGCATGATGCCGCACGTAGACTTCTCCGAGCAACGCTCAATCGGCGCCGTCATTCAGCAACGCGATGGCCGGGAGACCTATGCAGTTTCTTCAGACGATCGCCGTTCGCGGCCGGATGTCACGATCCACCTACCTGGTGAAGGGTTCCTCGCGCTCGACGCGAAAGCCCCTATGGATTCCTACCTGCGGGCCTGCGCTGTTGCCGGCGCAGGAGCGGACGCAGAACGCGAGCGCCGCACGCACTTCGCGGACCACGCGAAGGCCCTGCGAGCACATATCAATGACCTCGCGAAGCGCGATTACGCTCGCGCACTTGGGAAATCCCCCGCGTTGGTCGTTCTATTCGTCCCCTCTGAGGCTGCACTGTCAGCAGCTCTGCACACGGATCCCACACTGTTGGAACACGGTTTTTCCCAGGGTGTTGCTCTTTCCTCGCCCGTCACCCTTCTTGCGTTAGCACGCACATGCGCGAGCGCGTGGGCGCACACGGCGATCAACGATCAGGCGGATGAGATCATTGTCCTGGGACGCACGCTTTACGAGCGCATGGCTAAAGTGGCGCAACACTTGGATAGGCTGGGCAAGGCTTTGGAGAAGAGTGTGAAGACTTACAACGACACAGTCGCCTCCGTGGAATCCCGTCTCCTTGTGACTGTACGGTCAGTGTCGTCACTAACCGAGAACTCCACGAAGGCGCTCGACGTTTCCGCAGTCAGCGCGGATGACGCACAGGTGCGCACATTGTCGGCACCGGAACTGACAAGCGGGGATGGTGACGGACAGTAGCATTCGTACAGATGCTCAGCGGCATTCGTGAGAACCAGGACCGAAGAGCCTGCGATGCCCTGGAAAGCGCATGGGGTGCCCCGGCCCCGTCACCGGGACGGCGCAACCGGGACAGCGCCCCTCCCCCGCGGAGCGCGGTACGGAACCACCCCCTCGGTCCTCTCAGCCGAACCGTGGGGGGAAGGGGTCCTGCTCCACAGCGTCGAGCGCGGCCCGGATCCTCGCCTCCTCATTGGAGCCGTTCGTCGGCAGCCGCAGAACGGGCACGCCGTAGGCCCGCAGCACCTGGTCCTTCAAGGCATCGCGGCGGCGCTGGGCGGGGTCGCCCTCGTGGTAGCGGAACCCGTCGACCTCGATGCCCAGGACCAGTTTGTGCGTGACCGTGGAGAACACTCCGAAGTCGAGGGCACTGCCGTGCCAGACGAACTGCCGTTGCTCCTCGTTGAGACGGCGCGTGTGCGGCAGCACGTCGCGTAGAGGCACCTGGAACTGGTAGCCCAGGCGCGCGTAGTGCGTCTCGGCGAGGACGTTCCCCAGGAGCGTGTCGATGATGTTCTCCGAGGGGAACCGGCTGGGGCCGTGCCATTTGCTGCGCGCGTACTGGCGCACAGCGTCCGAGTAGTGGGCGTAGAGGACATCGAACACTGACACGATGTCGGATTCGACGACCTGTTCGGGATCCAGCATGGTGATGTAGTCGAGCAGCGCGGTCACATTGCGGCTGTGGCGCACCCCTCCGTGCGCGGTCACAACGACGACCCGGTCCTTCGCCCGTGAAACGGCGACGTTCGTGATCCGCGAGTCGTCGTAGTACCCCGAATCCCCGCCGGCGGTGTCGTCGGAGTTCAGCACCGTGGAGAACACGATCGTGCCCGCGCCGCGGCCTTGGAATTTGTGGGCCGTTTCCGCGAGCCACCTCGCGTGCCCGCCGCTCTCCGATTCCTGCCGCACCCGCGCGCCCGCGCGGTTCGCCTGCTCCCGGTAGGGGGTCACGATCCCGAGCACGTAGTCCCCCGACTCGTCTTTGTCCTCTGTCGTGACACCGTGCTCCAGCAGTCGCAGATCCTCCAACTGGGCGATGATGTCGATCTCCCGCTGGGAGTACCGGCTACCGTGCAGGTGGCGCGCGTGGTTACCGGGAGCGGCGCGCACGACGCGCATGGGCGGTTCGTGGGCGTTGGAGGGATCCGTCATCGCGATGAGCTGGCCGTTGTAGTACATGCGGTTGCAGAACTCGATGATGGCCGGGCGGCACCGGTAGTGCTCTCTGAGGAGGGTGCGCGGGATCCCGGCCACTTCGCCGAGCGCCTTGACGGACTTCAGGAGCGACAAGGACCGCACGTCATAACGGGGATCCGGCGGCTCGCGGCGGCTCTTCTTCCATCCCGTCAGGACGGGGCCCAGTTGTTGCTCGTCCCCGACGATGACGGCGTTGCGGGCCTTGCTCAGCGCCGCTACGCCCTCGGGGATGACGACTTGCGAGGACTCGTCGATGATGACCCAGTCGAGCAGGACCGACTCGTCCAGGTTCCCGCGGATCGAATGGCAGGTGGAAGCGACCACGGGGTACGTGGTGAGCAGGGACCGGGTCTGCGCGCTGAGGTACTCGGTCGACGTGAGGAGGGCCCGGGGCGCGGCCGTGAAACGGCGTCGGAGCGCCCTGTCGAGCACGGCCCGCGATTGGCTGCGGTACTCGCGCGCCTCCTCCTGGACCCCGGCATTGCGGGAGCGCTCCTCCGCGCGCTCGATCCGCGAGGCGGTCTCCTCCTCGTAGGCCCGGTACCACTGCAGTTGCAATGCGGCCTGCGTGTCAGCGTCGTCCAGCCGCACCCCCTTGAGGGAGCCGTAGGCGAAATAGCGGCGGATTCTTTCGACGAGGCCGAGCACTCCCCGGTGGGGCTTGGGCGCTGACCGCGCGAGGGCGAGCAGATCCGCCAGCGCCTCCGGGCCCCGCCTCACGACGGGGAGGCCGGAGACGTCCGGGAGCGGGCGCCGGGACTCCCGGATCTTCACTTCGAGGAGCTGGCGCTCCTTGCGCGTCGCAGCGAGTTCCGCCCGGATCCGGGGAATGTCCCTCCCGTCCTGCCACAGTTGGACGAGGCGCGCCTCGCGTTCGTGGAGGTCATCGGGGTCGACCGCAACCGGTGTCCCGTCGGCTCCGGGGCTGGCCGTGGCCCTCCACTCCTCCCACAGCTCCCCGAGGCGTCCTTGTTCGCGGAGGAACGCCTCCACCTTCCCCCGCTTCCCCACGTTCGCCACCAGGAACCCGTACCCCTCCTCGGTGAGCTTCTCCACGACGTTGTCCACCGCCGAGTTCACTCCGGAGACGATGCCGACCGTTTTCCCCTGGGCGACAAGGGTCGCGACCAGGTTGAGGATCGTCTGCGTCTTGCCGGTTCCTGGAGGGCCGTCGATCACGGAGAGTTGGTGTGAAAGCGCCGCTTTGAGGGCCCTGCGCTGGTCGAGGTTGGAGGCGAAGGGCATGATGGTGTCCTGCTCCGCTCCCGTGCTCGCGCTGCTCGTGCCCGTCAAATAGGCCTCGAGCGCCGAGCCCGGTGGGACTCTGCGCAGCCACTCCCACACGTTCGCCAACGTGGCCGCTGCCCTCGCCGAGTCCTTCTCGGCCCTCCACTTCGTGGAGCGCCCCGTGCCCTCCTGCCAGGCGCCCACCCGCCTCGCCTGGTCCCGGACTTCGTCGCGCACGTAGTCCATGATTTCGAGCGCGTTGCGCCGTTCCGGGGTCAGCAGCCTCATCTGGACCTCCCCCTCGCCGCGTCGGCTGAGCCCTACTGTGCCGTTGCGGCGTCGGTACACAAGCGTGTAGCGCACCCTACTGGGGTCTTCGCGCAGGCCGAGCGAGTAAACTGTTTCGACGGTCCCCCACAAGGACCCCCGTACATAGACCTCGTCCCCCTGGGCGAGGTCGTGCCGGACCACCTGATCGTAGAAACGGACGTTGGCATGCTGGTAAGGAACCATTCTCCCACGGGGGTAGGTGACGATGACCCCGTCGTCCCGTTCCTCAAGGCCGCTCACGCGGCCCGTCACATCCTCGAAATCCGGCTGGCCTTGGTCGAGCACCAGCAGGTGCATCGCTCGGGCATCGATGGCCCCCATCTCTCCCCCTTTGACGGTCGCGGTCCTACGCACACGCTAGCGGACGGCCCGCCCACCCGGTAGGTTGCTGGGAATCCTTCCACCGGCGCCGGTCCGCATGGTCGAGGGTCCTTCGCTGCACGCCGGGCGCCCTTGTCTGCTTCCCCCGTCCCCCGCACCCCAAGAGGCCGACCGAAGCCATCAACGTGCACATGGGCCACCCGACGAGTAGCACCCCGGGTTCCGCAACCAGATCTGCTACCGGATCCGGGGCATCCTTGATACCGTCGGTCTCGCACACCACCTACACCGTAAAGCACGAAGAACCGGCAAACGCGCACAAGGTCTAATCGCCAGCCCGGGATTCTCCCCGAAAATCTGCGGGTCGCAGCCGCGATGGCTCGAGGCAGTGGTCGGGCAGCGCTCTCGCGCGACCCGGCGACGGCCTCGTCACAGCTCACGCTCCTTAGTCAAGGTCCGCCAACACTCCTACATCGCCGGCAGCGTGGCGCAAGCGCTTATCGCGCGTCCACAGCGACACCCCAGGGGTGACGATGGCACTCGCTAAGAGCGTCGCATCGACAGCGCTGAGCCCCCTGCCCCACAGACGCCGTTCCTCGATGAGATGCCGGACCCCCTGGTCATCAATGTTGCGAACGATCATCAAGCGCTCTAACGCTTTCAGGAGGATCGACCGGTCTTTCAGGTTGCCCAATGCCAGCTCAGTGATGACGCTCTGGTGCACGCACACCTGATCACGTTCGAGCAGATCGACCAGGACTGGCTCAGTTGCGCGCAGGTGGTCGATCCACACGTTCGTGTCAACGAGGATCCTCATGCGCGCGCCCGGCTCCGCGGCGCAGCCTCCGCTCCCGGATCACTGCCGCCGAGCGCAGCGAGCTGACGACCACTCTCGATACGGACGAGGAGCTCCACCGCATCTCGGATCAAAGCGGACCGCTCTTTGATCCCAGTGAGCTCCTCGGCACGGGCGAGTAGGTCATCATCGAGTGTCACAGTCGTTCTCATGTTTACCTCCATCACCAGCATAACATCACCAGCATCATCACTTGATTCGCACTGTGATGCGACTCCGCTTCACAAGCTCCACTTCCAAGAGGAAAGCCGGGCCACGCCCTCGCGCGACCCGGCCGCTGCCTCTTTCAGGAGTTGGACTCTGGTACCACGAGCCACTCGCTCGCTTTCTGGCAGACCATCCGCAACTGCGGGTGCTCTCGCACGATCTGGCGCTGCCGCTCCGCCGACAGTCCAAGCTCGTGCAAAACGTTGAGGATCACGACCGCGGTCGTGGCCCCGACAATAGCATCCAACTCATTGATGGAATGGTTAGGTGTCCTGCCCTCGTGTGCGAGGTCGTTGCGGGCACGCGCTGTCCGTTTCGCCCAATGATCGACGTCTGGCACGAGCTGCTTGATCGCACCTTGATCGGGCCGAGCGGCTAGGGCGAGAAGCCGGTCCCGAAGCGTCGGAGCGTTTCTGATCGCCGCCTTGAACCTGCCACGGTGCTCTTCGGGCACCTGGTCGAGCATGGCGTTACGGATCGCCTTGAACTCTGCCTCGGGGATTGGTTTCTCATCGATGTCAAGGCCTCGGTGCAGCGCTTCGGCAGCACCTGCTGCCATCAGAAGATTGTTCTCAACAAAACGCGCCGGCGCGTAGCGCAGCCCCAGGATCATGTTGGTCGCTGCCTGCAATCGACCGTGCGCCTCGCACCAGCGCTGCATGACCTCCTCGAACGGGAGCTCCCTACAGGTGAAGAACACCCGATCAGGGTCAACACCCTTCTCGTCGTGCTTGCCGGGTGCTACGGGAGAGTAGAGCACGTTGGCGCACCGACGTGGCAGAGGCAGGCCATTCGGCAGGACCGTCTCGGTTCCGGCGATCTCCAGCTGGAGCCAGATCACGCCAGCGGCACGGTGCGTTGCCAGCGCGATCAGATCCTGCATCAGGCTCGCCGCATCCAGCCCAGCTCTCAGGGTGAACGGCTCGGCCCGGCGGATGCGGATGGAGGCAGTGTCTCGCATACGCCCGACTGTTCTGCCCTTGCGCCGGTCGAAAAATGGCAGGGTGTGAGTGTGCACAAGGCTATACTCCGTGCCATCAACTGTTACTGTCTCCGCATTGACTGGCTTTACTGAGACCGTCCCGGTCCCATCGAGCTTACCATCACGAGAGCCGAAGGAGCCCGAGAAGACAGACGATGCAGCCCAAAGCGTCAAGTCTTCGACTGAGACCTCAGCCGCCGCGAAGATTGCATCATCTTCTCCGCCGAGGTGCGCGCCGATGACCGCTATCGTCGCACTCACGGTCTGCAGATCGGGGCTCTCCACCCACGCGAACATGGTCCGTTCGCTCCTGGTGGGAACACAGCCTAGGAGTGTGACCTCACGCTGCTCGGCCACCCCGTGAATAACGTCCCACGTCCTGGTGCCCTCGAGTTCATCCATAACTCCAGGGGCGAGAGTCGAAAAAAATCGGTCCTCGAATGCACCGATCAGCGAGAGCGAGGATCTCCCTTCGCCGTCATACCGCAAGATGCCTGGGATCCGCTTGCCAGGCTCGTCCGGCAGCCACCAGAGTCCAGCCAATTCGACGGCCTCATCGAGATTCAGAGGATCGTTGGTCATCGCTCTCCCGTAACGACTGCTCAGACAGTGAACCGGAACTCCACTCGTTCCTTACCCTCAAAATATGAGAGAGGCACTGAGAGGTCAACGGTAAATGGCAATCGGCTTCACCACCAGCGCAGGCCCGGATATTACAGACTCCCCCGGTTCAACGTTGACACCCAGCAGCTTAGCAGGTTCTACGTACTGTTCAACCACTCTTTTAAGGGTCTGAACTTCAAGCGGAGTTGGCGCAACGTCCTTAGTCAGCCTCAGCACTGGATACTCCTCACCATCGGGAACGATTTGTGCGACTTGCCCGATTACCCCGAAACAGCCGTTCAACTCCCCCAAACGCCCAATGAACCACGTTTTCGAGGCAGAGAGGAGCACTGGGGGACCAGACTCACCAAGAACTGTCGCCGCGAGAGGAATATCATCACTATCCTCAGAGACACCGTTCAGAAACTGGCGGACATTCCTTGCGCCTTTAGCAGTCTCCTTACGCTCATCACCCTTCTGTGAAAATAGAGTGCCATCCTTCGTTGCCTGCTCAGCAAACCACAAGAATAGACGGAGCACCGTTTGAAGTGGGCCTAACGACAGCCCAGCTCGAAATTCGACCGTGTCACCAACCTCAACGCCTGAGAGCGCATTCTCTCCCCAGCCTTCAAATTTACCAATCGCACTTTTGTCGGACATAAGCCGATACCAAGAATCAAAAATCGAAAAGCGAGTCCGCGTGCGCACCATCTCTTCTTCAATTTCGGACGACCCTCGTTTACTCGCACCAATTCCAGCCTTAACTATCGGTATTGCAAGCTCACCACTAAAACCACCTTCCCGTGCAGTCGTGGTCTTTGAAACTATTTCATCCACCCTTCCGGACTCCAGAGCAGATAGGGAGTTAATCACAACTTCGTCATCAAGATAAAAGAAATCTTGGTGTATACGCACCTTCGGTTTACGGTAAATAGGCTGCATCACTTCTTCCCCCCAGACGTTAGTCCAGAGCGGAACTCCACCACGTCCCCGTCCTGCATGACGTAGTCCTTGCCCTCCATGC
>ERZ772948.1033-NODE-1033-length-17022-cov-4.939942_pt1 | contig 17022 bp, 20 predicted proteins | sample MGYA00511945_ERZ772948 | MGnify/ENA primary metagenome ERZ772948 (study PRJEB29015, sample SAMEA2737927) | human oral metagenome | biome: human oral; feature: human-associated habitat; material: dental | place: China | collected 2141 ... | reverse complement strand
GCTTAACAGACTTAGAAGAAACATCTTTTATCCATTTTTTATCAGGATTATTAGGAAGATATATATTATTAATATATTTAGAAAAATCATTAGCACTAACAAATTTATTACCTAATTCATATTGTTCTTGATTATATTTAATATACTCATTGTATATAAATCTTTCAGTACCAATAGTCTGACATACTTTTATCTTCTGTGATAATGTTAGTCTTAATTCTATCTTTAGTGCTTTATACATCTTCTACTACCTTTCATATATTTTTATACTTTAGCATATATTTCTATATATTTTTATTAACTGTTTTTAGCTCCTTAATCTTGATAAAGTCTATTAAGTGCATTTATATAGGCTTTTATACTAGCTTCAACTATATCTGTACTTTGTGCTCTACCAATGTATCTTTTCCCATTCTTTTCAATTATAACAACAACTTGTGCCTGTGCATCAGTATCACCTGTTATTGATTCTAGTTTATATTCTTCTAAAACAAAATTATCATTTAAAATTCTATTGATTGCCTTATAAGAGGCATCAACTGGTCCACTACCATAAGAGGCCGAAACTTCCTTTTCTCCATCTAGTAGAATATTTACTTCTGCTTTAGTTTTAGAATCTTTTCTGCTTATTTCAAATTGCTCAAGAGAAAGTCTACCTTTTACAACCTCTGCTGCATCTCCACTTACTAAGGAAATAATATCATCATCTAAAACATATTTTTTTCTATCAGCTAAATTTTTAAACTCTGCAAAAAGTTGCTCTATCTTTTTGTCATCAAAACCACTTAAACCAAGATTATTTAATTTATCAATAAAAGCATGCTTCCCTGATAATTTTCCAAGTACAAGGCTATCAACATTTCTACCTACTGTTTCAGGTTTCATAATTTCATAAGTTTCTGGATTAGCTAAAACTCCATGTTGATGTATACCTGATTCATGAGAAAAGGCATTAGCACCAACAATAGCTTTGTTTGGTTGAGTTGTAACCCCTGTTAATAGACTAACTAATTTACTTGCTGGATAGATTTGTTTTGTATCTATATTTGTTGTATAGCCTTCAAATAAATCTTTTCTAGTTTTCAAAATCATAACTACTTCTTCAAGTGAAGTGTTTCCAGCTCTTTCTCCTATTCCATTGACAGTACATTCTATTTGAGTTGCTCCTGCTTCAACTGCTGCTATTGAGTTTGCAACTGCAAGTCCTAAATCATTGTGACAATGTACAGAAATATCAATATTTTCAATACCTTTTATATTATCTTTTAAATATTTAATAGTTTCATACATTTCATCAGGAGTTCTATATCCAACAGTATCTGGAATATTTATAGTTGTAGCTCCTGCTTTTATTGCAGTTTCATACACTTCCACAAGATATTCTTTTTCTGTTCTCATTGCATCTTCTGCTGAAAACTCTACATCTTCTATAAAAGATTTTGCATATCTAACCATCTCATCAACTGATTTTAAAATTTCTTCCTTAGTCATCTTTAATTTAAATTCTCTATGTACAGGAGAAGTAGCTATAAATGTATGTATTCTAGGTTTAGCAGCTTTTTTAATAGCTTCAGCTGCAACTTCAATATCACTTTTAACTGCTCTTGCTAAACTTGTAATAGTTGAATTTTTAATATTTTCTGCTATTAATTGTATGGCACTAAAATCTCCAGGTGAGGCAGCAGCAAACCCAGCTTCTATAACATCAACTCCTAAGGACTCTAATTGCTTTGCAATTCTCAACTTTTCTTTGGCATTAAGATTAACTCTAGGTGTTTGTTCACCATCTCTTAATGTAGTATCAAAAATTTTTATATGTTTCATAAGCTCACCTCTATATTCTTTACTAAGGTAAATGTAGGCTGTTACAAAGTTAAATTTTTTATCGTTAAGAAATCTACTCAGTAACGAACTATTTTTTACTTTTTATTATTTACAATAGCCTCATTTACATTTTTTCTCCACGGCTCATTGCAAGTACCCCTGTCTTTGCCATCTCTAAAACTCCATAATTTTCCATCATATTAACAAAACCTCTTAGCTTTTCTATATCTCCAGTCAGCTCTATAACAACTGATTTTGGAGAAACATCAAGAATATTTCCACGATATATATTAGCAATTTGTACAATTTGAGATCTTGTTTCTTCATCAGCTTTTACTTTTAAAAGCATAAGTTCTCTTCTTATAACATCTTTTTCAGGGAATATCTTAACCTTAACAACATCTATAATTTTATAAACTTGTTTTTGAATTTGATCCAGAGATTCCTTATCTCCATCAACTGTAAGAGTAAGTCTTGCATAGCCCTCTTTATTTGTTACACCAGCAGACATCTTTTTAACAAAATATCCTCTTCTGTTGAAAAGAGACATTATTCTTGCAACAATTCCATTGGTATTTTTAGCAATTATTAAAATATGATGCTCTCTATTCATTTTCTAAAACACCTCTTTTCCCAACTATACAACTTACATCTTTTCCAGCAGGTATCATAGGATAAACATTTTCTTCTTTTTCAACTATACACTCAACTAAAACTGCTTCATCAGATTCTAAAATCTTTTTCAAATGTTTCTTTAAATCCTTTTTATTTGTCAATTGAATAGATTTTATTCCATAAGCTTCACCAATTTTTATAAAGTCTGGATTGTAACTTAAATCAACTGATGAATATCTTTTTTCATGGAATAATTCTTGCCATTGTCTAACCATACCTAAGTATGAGTTATTGATTATAAAAATCTTAACAGGAAGATTATATTCTTTAATTAACATCAATTCTTGAAAAGTCATTTGGAAACCTCCATCTCCAACAACAGCAAGAACTTTTTTATTAGGATTAGCAACCTGTGCTCCTATTGCAGCAGGAAGTCCAAAGCCCATAGTACCTGCTCCACCTGATGTTAATATTGAGTAAGGATTATTAAAAGTTAAATATTGTGCTGCCCACATTTGATGTTGCCCTACATCTGTTGCAACTATAACATTTCCCTTTGTAATTTTATCTATTTCAGATAAAATTTCTTGTGGAATTAAAATATCATCTTCTGTTTTTCTATATGTTAAAGAATATTCTTTTTTCCATTTTTTAATTTGTTTTAACCATTCATCATAGGATACTTTTGGTGCTTTTTCATTTAAGTCTGTTAAAACATTTTTTAAATCTCCAACTATTGGAACATCTATTAACTTATTTTTTCCTATTTCAGCAGGATCTATATCTATATGGATAATTTTAGCATTAGGTACAAATTTTTGTGGATTTCCTGTAACTCTATCATCAAATCTCATACCAGCAGCTATTATTAAATCTGCTTCATTTGCAGCATAATTAGCATAAGTTGTTCCATGCATACCTATCATTCCAAGTGCTAATTCATGGTTTCCTGGAAATGAACCAAGCCCTAGTAAAGTCATAGCAACAGGAATATTAGTCTTTTCTACAAACTCTTTTAATTCTTCATAGGCATGTGCCTTTAAAATTCCAGCTCCTGCTATTATTAAAGGTTTCTTAGAATCTTTTATCATCTTAATAGCTGTCTTTATTTGTCCTTTATGCCCTTCATAGACAGGATTATATCCTTCAAGAGAAAAATGATTCTCATAGATTTTATTAAACTCATCATAAGGAATTTCTTGTAATTGTATATCTCTTGGTATATCCACTAAAACTGGTCCAGGTCTTCCTGTACTTGCAATATAGTAAGCTTCTTTAAGTATTCTAGGCAAGTCTTTTATATCTTGAACCAAATAATTATTTTTTGTTATAGGTACTGTAATACCAACTATATCTGATTCTTGGAAAGCATCTTTACCCAACAGAGAACTGCTAACTTGCCCTGTTATTACAAGTAATGGAATAGAGTCCATATGAGCAGTCATAATCCCTGTTACCAAGTTTGTAGCTCCTGGTCCAGATGTTGCAAGGCAAGCACCAACTTTACCAGTTGACCTAGCATAACCATCAGCTTCATGAACAGCACCTTGCTCATGTCTTGCAAAATAATGTTTAATTTCCTTAAAACTATATAGTTCATCATATATAGGTATAACAGCTCCACCAGGATAACCAAAAATTTCATTTATACCTAATCTTGACAAACATTCAAGTAAAATCCTAGCTCCTTTTATCATCTTCTCATTTGCCATATAAACTCCTTTACATTTGAGAATTTAATCTCTCTATTTCATATCCTTCTTTCTTAAAGGTTTCAATAATTTTATGAATATGTTCTTCACCATTAGTTTCAACTGTAACTTGTAGCTCAACATCTTTAAATCTTGATAAATTTTTAAATTGATTATGTTCTAGCTTAATAACATTTGCATTTTGTTTTGATAAAATTTCAGAAACTTTTAAAAGTTCCCCAGGTTTATCGGCTAATTGTACAGAGAAAGTAAAGATTCTACCTCTCATGATAAGCCCTTTATTTATCATAGATGAAATTGTTAAAACATCTATATTACCACCACTTACAACAGCAACTACTTTTTTACCTTTAATATTTAATTTTTTGACTGCCGCCACAGGTAATATTCCTGAGTTTTCTGCAACTATTTTATGTTTTTCAACAAGTAATAGGAAAGTTTCCATAAGCTCATAATCAGAAACAGTGATTATGTCATCAATATATTTTTTAATATATTCAAAATTTATTTCACCTATTCTTTTAACAGCTGTACCATCTGCTATTGTATTTGCTTCTTTAAGTTCAACAACTTCTCCCTTTTGTAATGCAGCAAGTGCAGATGCAGCTCCTTCTGGCTCAACTCCTATAACTTTTATTTGTGGATTTTTTAATTTTGCAGCACAGGCAATACCTGAAACTAAACCTCCACCACCAAGAGGAACAAGAATAATATCAGCATTAGGTAATTCATCTAATATTTCAAGTGCAATAGTACCTTGTCCTTCTAATACTTCTTCATCATTGAAAGGATGTACAAAGATATAGCCATTCTCTTTTTGTAATTCTAAGGCTTTTTTATATGCATCATCGTATACTTCCCCATGGAGTACAACTTCTGCTCCATATCTTCTAGTTGCTTCAACCTTTATTAAAGGTGTATGTTGTGGCATTACAATTACTGCCTTAATTCCTAGTTTTTTAGCTGCATAAGCAACACCTTGTGCATGGTTTCCAGCAGATGAAGCTATAACTCCTTTTTTCTTTTTTTCATCAGAAAGTTTTGCAATTTTGTTATATGCTCCTCTTATTTTGAATGAACCAGTTTTTTGTAAATTTTCTGGTTTTAGATATACTTCATTTCCTGATTCCTCAGAGAATACAGGACTATGAATTAATTTAGTTTTAACAATGACTGTTCCAAGTCTTTCTCTTGCTTCCATAAAATCATAAAGTTTGTGCATTTTAAAAATTCTCCTATTTAATTTACGTGCTATTACAAATATTTATGTAGTAAAAAATAGTTCATTGCTAGCTAAATTTCTTGACGATGAAAAATTAACATTCGCTGCAAATTCGCTAAACTCACTTCGTTCAAACACAGCGAGATTTGCTCGGCTCATTTGCTTTAATTTTTCATCTAAAATTTAGAATGCAATTTCACTTATTTTTTATCTACATTCAAAGATAATTTATAATAGCCCTATTTATATATTTTAATTTTTATTCTATATAGATAGCCCCAGAGGCAGCTGATGAAACATGTGCTGCATATCTTTTTAGATATCCTTTAACATTAGGCTCATAAGGTTTTAACTCTGCTTTTCTTCTTGCTATTTCTTCATCAGAAAGCTTTACATTTATTTTTCTATTTGGAATATCTATTTCAATAATATCTCCATCTTGAACTATTGCTATTGTTCCACCAGCAGCAGCCTCAGGTGACACATGCCCAATAGATGCTCCTCTTGTTGCTCCTGAGAATCTTCCATCAGTTATAAGGGCAACATCTTTTTCTAATCCCATACCAGCTATTGTAGCAGTAGGTGCAAGCATTTCCCTCATTCCAGGTCCACCTTTTGGTCCTTCATATCTGATAACCACTACATCACCTGCAACTATTTTCTTTTCTCTCATAGCCTTTATAGTATCTTCTTCACTATTAAAGACTTTTGCAGGTCCAGTGTGAACAAGCATTTCTTTATCAACTGCTCCTTCTTTTACAACACAACCATCTTCTGCAAGATTTCCTTTAAGAACTGCAATTCCACCTGTTGTGTAAGCTGGTTTATCCCAAGGTTTTATAACATCATCATCATTTATATAGGCATCTTTTGCAAGTTCACCCTGTGTTCTTAGTGCAACAGTTTTTTCATCTGCATTTAATCTTCCATTTTCATAGAGTCTTTTCATAACTCCTGTAACTCCACCAGCTCTGTATAAGTCTTCTATAAAATATTCACCAGAAGGAGATAATTTACATAATTGAGGAGTCTTTTTAGCAATTTCATTAAAATCATCTAATGTTAAATCTACTCCTGCTTCATGAGCTATTGCTGGTAGGTGTAGAGCAGTATTTGACGAACCACCTAAGGCCATATCAACTGCAACTGCATTTTCAAAAGCCTTTTTAGTCATAATATCACTAGGTCTTAAATCAGCTTTTAGAACTTCAAGTATTTGCATACCAGCTTTCTTAGCAAGTCTTAATCTTTCAGAGAATACAGCGGGTACTGTACCATTTCCTGGAAGTCCCATACCTAAAGCTTCAGTTAAACAGTTCATAGTGTTTGCAGTGTACATTCCTGCACAAGAACCACAAGTAGGACAAGCTAAATCTTCAACTGTATTTAATTCTTTTCTTGTAATAAGTCCTGCTTCATATTGTCCAACAGCTTCAAAAACATTGCTTAATCCAACTTTTTTACCTTTATATACTCCTGCAAGCATAGCTCCACCACTTATAAAGATAGAAGGTATATTTAATCTCGCAGCTGCCATTAACATTCCAGGAACAACTTTATCACAGTTTGGAATAAATACTATTGCATCAAAAGGTGTTGCCATTGCAACAGCTTCAACAGAGTCTGCTATTAGTTGTCTTGTTACTAATGAATATTTCATTCCTATATGGTTCATTGCAAGTCCATCACAAATTCCTATTGTATTGAATTCCATAGGAACTCCACCTGCATTTCTAATCCCATCTTTTACTGCTTGTACTAATGTTTGTAGGTGTACATGCCCTGGAATTATTTCATTAAATGAGTTAGCAATTCCAATTATTGGTCTATTCATTTCTTCTGATATAAAACCTAGACCTTTTAATAGAGAACGATGGGGTGCTCTTGCTGCTCCATCTTTTAGATTGTTACTTCTTGACATAAATTTCACTCCTTAATATATAGTTATTTTTTTTTGTTTAAATTTATAGTACAGATAAACTAAATTTTAGCACAAATAATTTTTTATAAAAAAAGACGATTATATCTAATCGCCTTATCTAAAATATTATTATATTTAAAGTTAATGATTACATTGTTTATATTTATAAAGTAGCTATTATTGTTGTATTATTCTAACTAAATTCTAAATTACAATTCTAAAAACTTTTTAAGGCTGATTTTATTATTCGTTTGTTTATCAGTGTTAATAAGTAATATGACTAGAATCAGAATTAGAATGAATAATAACATTATATATTTAGCTCCTTTCAAAAAAATTATTTCGTTTAGTATACAAAATTTTGGAAGAAAAATAAAATATATATTATATATATTAAAAATTAATTACATGTATACTAAATATTTTTTACCTTTCTTTATTAGAAAATTTTTCTATTCTATCTCTTTCTTTTTCTTGTAGTAGCAATGCCCATTTAGTAAGTTCTTTTAGATTTTCACAAGCAAGTAAATTTATATATTTTCCTTTTTCTTCTTTTGGAATAATAATAGGCTCTAGCCCTTCTTTTAAACAACTATGAATTATTAAAAGTCTTCCTGTTCTTCCATTTCCATCATTAAAAGGATGTGTTTTTTCAAATTTAATATGTTGATCCATTATTATCTCAACTTTTTCTTCATTAGTTTTAGCATTTTCTAATCTATAACTGAGATTATTACACCAATCTTCTATTTCAAAAGGAACTAAATAAGGCTTAGTTGGTTCAAATTCTGCACCAAGAATTAAGTTTTGAGTAGTTTTAAATTTTCCATTTAAATCATGTAAGTTTTCCATAATGTATTTATTGTATTTTTTTATCAGTTCTGTTGTTGTTTTTCTATCAGCTTCTAAAAGTGTATTAAAAGCTTTTCTATAATTTTTAACTTCATAATATTCTCTTTCAGACATATCTCTTGGTATGAAATTATGAATTAATATAGAAATAGTTTCAGCTTGTGTTAGAGTATTTCCTTCAATAGCAGTTGAATGATGTGCCATTCTAACTAATATATCCTCCATATACTCAAAGGGTAACTTTTCCATAATTCGCCTCATTTCACCTCTTTTAATAATTTTAATAAGTGATAACAGTTATCTTTCCATTATCATATTCTGCTAAGAAAATATCAGAAATATTTTCATGTCCCATTTCTTTTAATTGTTCTTGTAGCCAATCCATGTCTTTATCAATAATTTCAAGTATATTTGTTTGTACAATTCCATCTGTTATAATTGGATATTTTGGATTTTCTTCATCTTGTAAAACTATTATCAGTTGTCCATTTTGTTCAAGTACAGCTCTTTTAACTTTTCTCACACTATACACTCCATTAGTACGAAGTTTAAAAGCTATATCATTTGCAGTTAAACCCATTCTACGACAAGCCTCAACATCAAGAATACCTTTATTTATAAGAATAACAGGCTGTCCATCTAAAATACTTTTGAATAAAACACTATTTGTTTTTAGCCACTTTAAAGTCAAAACTGTTGTAGCCCATATCATAAGAATTATAAAGTATTGAAAAATACTTATTGCTGGATTGTAAATAACTGCACCAACAATACCCCCTAGGGTATAGTTTAAAACTTGATCTATAGCAGATGAAGGTGCAAGGTTTCCTTTACCTGATATATTTATAACTAAAACTAAGGATAAAAGCCCCATAATTAATTTAATAGCAACATTTAAATAAGATAATTCCATTATTTTTTCACCTCTATTATTTCAATTTTTGGATTGTGTAAGTCAATTTTTTCTAAAAGATAATTTTCTCCATTATCCCCACTGATAACCCTATAATAAAGAGTACCAACTCTTACTAGTGCTCCATCTATTGAAGCAGAAGTGTTGATATAGATATTTTCTTTATCTGTATTTAAATCTTTAGCAACTTCTTCAATAAAACGAATAGCTCGTCTATATTGGTTATCATTTACCTGAGTAACACGATATTGACTTATTTTTATACATATCACAATAACAATTCCAAGTCCTAAAATAATAGCAAGCTCCCTAAATTTTGTTTCCTTTTGTCCTTGATGATATTTATACATTGTAAAAATAAGACAAATTATTAAAAATATTGTAAGTGCAGCACCCCACCAGTCAAACCTAGCAATTTGTTCTAGTAGATAATTATATGAATAAAATCTCATCTTTCCCCCTTTTTTAATTCTTTAAAAATCTTAATAATTTTAATAAAATAGTTGGTTTTTCTGTATCAACTCCTCTTATATAATAGAAAAATATAAGAAGAGATAATGAGAAAATACCAATAGCTAAAGCAATAGCAAGTTGTTTATAATTATCTGCTCTTAATGTTTTGAAGTTTTTAAATGTTGTAAAAATAAAACAAAAAATTAAAAAAATACCAATAAAAATAGTCATAAAATTAGCTTTCATTTTAGCTCCTTATATTTTAATAATGGGTATTTTATCACTTCTTTTATGTAAAAACAATTACCTAATTATATATTCTTTTTCCTCTGGCAAAAAACTTTCTTTAAAAGTTCCATTATCAATACTTTGTTTAATTCTCTTAACTTCATTTGTTATATCAGTTATTTTTACTATCCATTCATTTACATATTTTACAACAGCTTCTCCTCTTATTCCAAGTTGTATTGACCTTCTACCTATTGGTTTTCCATGGATATCTCTTTCTGGATCCCATTGACATCTGACTAAGGAGTTTTTAACTTTCTCTTTCCATTCATCTTCTGTTATACCTAAATTAGGTTTATATGATGATATTACAGAATTTTTAACTATTTCATCAAAGGCTTCTCTTTTAATATCAATAGCTAAAACTCTTTCTTGATTTTCTTTTTCTGCCCAACCACATCTATACATCATCCATAGGAATGAAGGTTTTATCCAAGTCATTCTTGTTAAGCTAAAATGTTCTCCAAATGTTCCTATTTTTATTGCTTCATCAGCAATTTTGTTGTTATATGCTTGATAAACTCTTATTGTTTTATCATCATATTTTGCATAAATTTTTCTTTCTTGTTCTTCATATTTCATTAATCTTGTTCCTCCACATCTTTATCTGTAAAATCATGTCTATTTAACTTCCTCTATTTTTATATTTTTGCTAAATCATATGATACATAACTTTTTCAGTAATCTTATAAAGAATTTTACCAAATCTCTTTTTTGTAATTCCTATTTCATCATTAGCTTGATGTGTTTTCTCTAAATTATTTTTATCATAGACATAATATGAATATATACTATTATCAATACGTGAATCAAAGTAACTTTCACCTAAGTAATGCAAGTTTATTAACTCTTTCTTTGTTAAATTTTTTTCTTCTAATACTAAATTAATTTCTTTTAAAAATTTCTTTAATTCCACTATATATTCATCTGAATCTTTTCTCATATCTTTATATCTTTCAATTACATCTATTAGCTCCTTTACAGAATCTTTAAGTTCAATAAAATCTTCTTCTACAAAATAATTCTTTTTTCCAAAATTACTGAACAACATAGTTATTCTCCCTCTGTTACCTTTTTTCTATTGTATTGTATTTTTTATTTTAAATCAATTATTTTTACATAATAAAAAATGGAATCCTTGGATTCCATCTTCCATGATATTTAATTTTATTTTAAACCTTGTTATAAATGGATGACCTTCAATACCTCCTTTCACGAACCCTATTTGTTCTTTATTGGTAGGTTTTAAACCTTGTTATAAATGGATGACCTTCAATACAAGAGAAGGAAAATAGAAAAGGAGCTAAGGGAGAAAGGAGAGTTTTAAACCTTGTTATAAATGGATGACCTTCAATACCCTTGAACTGAATTCTTATATTCTATAGTAGTTTGCTTGTTTTAAACCTTGTTATAAATGGATGACCTTCAATACATCATGTTATGGGTGTAAATCAGTTAGATGAAATTCACAATGTTTTAAACCTTGTTATAAATGGATGACCTTCAATACTAATATAACTGGTGTATCTAAGTTATGAATTGTGATTTCGTTTTAAACCTTGTTATAAATGGATGACCTTCAATACACTAATAATTTCATTCTTCATCACCTCTGTCAAAACATCGTTTTAAACCTTGTTATAAATGGATGACCTTCAATACAATTAACTTTAATCTAGTACTTTATATAACTAAAGTTTTAAACCTTGTTATAAATGGATGACCTTCAATACCTGAAGGATATGATTATAGTGATGCTGATAGATTTTATGAGGTTTTAAACCTTGTTATAAATGGATGACCTTCAATACTATGGCAATAAGAAAGTGGAAATTCAAGAAGATTACGGTTTTAAACCTTGTTATAAATGGATGACCTTCAATACGTAAATAATGGAGTTTACAGATTATCTGATATTACTGTAGTTTTAAACCTTGTTATAAATGGATGACCTTCAATACTGAAAAAATATATGAAATCAAAAATAATGGAAGTTTTAAACCTTGTTATAAATGGATGACCTTCAATACCTATAATGATTATGTAAGTGAATCAGGGACATTTGAAATTAAAGTTTTAAACCTTGTTATAAATGGATGACCTTCAATACCTATACTTAAATTAAATCAAGCTATAGTGTATGCTTAAGTTTTAAACCTTGTTATAAATGGATGACCTTCAATACTATCTACATAGACAGTGAAGGAGATTACTTCTACGTTTTAAACCTTGTTATAAATGGATGACCTTCAATACAAAAATAAAGTGGTTCTCATATACCACTTAGAGTAAGTTTTAAACCTTGTTATAAATGGATGACCTTCAATACTTTATTAAAATAGGAGGAAATTATGTTAAATAAAAAGTTTTAAACCTTGTTATAAATGGATGACCTTCAATACTGTCATCTGAAATAATTAATGGAGCTGATAATTTATTGTTTTAAACCTTGTTATAAATGGATGACCTTCAATACCTAAAGGAGGATTAATATGAAAACTAAAATTAAATTAAGTTTTAAACCTTGTTATAAATGGATGACCTTCAATACCCTTACCAAAGGGATGAATGTCGTATTTATGTTAGAAAGAAGTCTTTTTTATATGGTGGCAAAATTTGAACATTTTTCCGTAATTCACGGATTCTTAACCTTCTATATTAAATTTTTATTACAGTTTTTTTGCTTTTTTTTAAAATAGTGAGCATTTTATTCTTTAATACAAATCTAAATATGAAATGTTAAAAAATTGACCTTATAACCTTTTTTCTACATAATTTTTTTCTTATTTTTATATTTTACAATATTTTTATTAACTTGTAAACTATAACTTATTATACATAATTTTATATTAAATTTCAATATATTTTTTTATAAAAAATGGAGTTGTTAAACTCCATTTCTTTTATATCAGCTGATATTTAATTTTTATTATGCTATATATTTTTGTATTGTTTCTAGTTCAACCTTTTTAAACTCTATATTTGTTATAGTGCTTTCAGATTTCTTTATTTGTTTTCTTATTGTTTCTATCCAAGCATCATAACTTTCATAGACTATGTTATCAAAGGCTGCTCCTGATGTTTTTTGTCCTTCAAGGTATTTTATTAGTGCCTTATCATTTTCTATTTCTTTCATTACTGCTGCTTCCCTTTTTATAGCATTTTCCAATTTTTTAGCATATTTTCCCATTAGTTCCTTTTTTTCAGTTGCATTCATAACTTTTACCTCCATAATTTTTAATTTTTTTATTATCTAACTTGGCTGCCTTGTTATGAATTAATAATAACTTATTTTCTTTCTTATTTCCTTTTCTATATGGACTGATATACTTCTATGGAATAAATAGTGTTTTTTTTAGAATATAATCATTTTTTCAATTTAATGTACTATTTTCCAAATGTTACTGATTTAACTATTAAAATAAATTTTAATTATAAGTTTTTAAAAACTCTCCTGTTTCTAAATTTTGAATACTTTTTATATCTCTTGTTACTAAATCAAAAGTAAATTTATAATTATCTAGTTGCCCATAAATTTCTCTTTTATCCACATCTACTTCTATTGCATTTGTTTTCCACAAAGAATAAAATATATCTTTTAAATTTTTACATTCTAAACAATTATCAACTTCGTCTTTTCTAATATTAAACTCTAACCCATCTTGTTCATAAAAAGTATAACCAATGATTCTTTCAATTCCGTCATTATATCTTTTTAGTCTACCAGTTCCCCAATCTATATTTATTACTAATTTTTTGTATTTTATTGACTCATAATATCCTTCATCTTCTGCAATATCATCTTCATATAAACCATATTTTTCTATAATTTTATTAGTTATAGGGATCCCAATTTTTAAGTCTTCTGCTAAACAAAAATCTTGATCAAATACTTTAATCATTACTACTATTCCTGTATATAAACAAATATATATTCTTGTTGAGATATCTTCTATTGTGCTTCCTGTCTTATATATTAAATCAGTACCAAAATCATTAAGTTTTGTATTTTTATTATTTAATAAATTTATTATCTTTTCTATTGAATCTCCTAATTTAATTCCTTGATATTCATATCTCACTTATTTTCTCCTTTTTTTCTACAAAAATTAATTCAGCTTTTTCTAAATTATTATTCTAATTTTACCTTATCTAAAAACTTTTCAAATTCTTTCAATGAATATTTCCCCATAATTTCATCCATTTTATCTTCATATTCTTCTACTTCTTCATCTTCTAATTCATCATCTATATATTTTTCATAATTTTCTAGTAATTTTGGATATGATTTACTAACAATTTTTTCAAATATTTCTATATATTTTTCTTCTTTCTTTATATCAACAGTTACTTTTTTATTTACTATATCTATATTTATTATTCCATATCTAATTACTTCCATTATATATGAATATTCACAAAATATATAATAAATATTTTCTATTCCCTTTTCCTTTGAAATTTCAAATAAATAATCCTTTAATTCACTCTCATTTTCAAAACATAAAGCATAGTAATTTCTGCCATAAGCTCTCATAATAAGTTTGTCATCTATTTCGTAATATATCCCATTGTATTCCATATCAGATAAAGCATCATACATATCAACATCTTCTAATAAATCATCTTCATATATTTTTCCATTTTTCTTATATTTTATTCTTACATATACATCTGTTATATCTGCCATATTTCTCCTTCCTTATATAAACCTTCCTTTTTCTTCAAATTCTTTTAATTCTTCAGGCTCTGGATAATATTCATATATCCAAGCTTTCCATTCTTCTGGTGTAATAGTATTCAAATCAAATTTTTTCATAAATTCATAAGGCTCTGGATACTCTTTAGCTGGGGTATTGTCAATTAATTCTTTTGGAACTATATCACTTTCTATTTCTAAATCAAATCCATAATATGAAGCTATTTTTAAATATAACAATACATAAACATGAAGATAAAAAAATATACTCTCATCATACATCATTTGTCTTGCTACTTTTGGTTCTAACATAGCATTTATATTTTCTTTCATCTTTTCAATATTTTTTTCTGCTAATGCTCTTAAAAATCCAAATTCAAGAGGAAAATATTTAAAACCTGTTTCTTTTGAAGGATTAGCTGAATAAAAATCAGCTCTTTTTATTACCTCTTCCCAATCTCCTTTTAATGCAAGTAATATTGTTCTCATTAAATAAAAATCAGCTTCAGATTTCTTATATTTTTCTTTTTCATGTCCTATTATATCAAAAGTTCTTAATATAAAATCTAAAAAATCTTTATTATTTGACATCAGAATACAAAAAAGGTTCATTTTCTTCCAAGCAAGATAAGCTCTAGTATCAGTTCCCATAAGATTTAATTTTGAATATACATATATATTCTTTCTAAAGCTCTCTATATCTTTATCTACTACTATTTCTTTAGAAGCTACAGTTATATAAATTCTTCCCAATGACCTCATACAATATTGACAGTCTCCATTTTTTTCTTCTATCCTTTTTAGATAATCATTTTCAACCTCTTTATAAAGATCTACTCTTTTTATTAAATGCTCCAATTTCTCATTAAATTTTTTTTTGCTTACTAACATAAATATCCACCTCTTTTTATTATTATTTATTTGCTACCTTTACTTCAATAAACATTAATTTTTTACTTTCTTTATTTACTGCAACCACTCCTGTTCTTAAAATTTTATTAGCTCTAGCCTCTTCAACTATTTTTATTACAGGATTGTTTTCATCTAGTTTTGCTAAATCAGCATCTATCCAATCTGGAGAAAGTTGTCTTGTAGTTTTATCTCCTAATTTAGTTGCATTATTATTTAATTTCTTCTTTAAATTAGAAAAATAAGTAGTCTAAAATTAGACTACCTATTATTCATCATTTTTCTAAATTAACCCTAACAATGGTTTAAAAGTTTCATTCATTTCTACAAACTCCTCATAAGAGATATCAGCTTTATCATTAAAAATAATATATATTCCTCTTTCTAATAATAACACCTTTTTTGCTTTCCCCTCTAATCTTTTCAATAATTCTTCTTTTGAAACTTTTATTAATTTCTCATAGCATTCTTCATTAAAATACATTACAGGAAATAATGTAAATAAAGCATCAGATAGTATTCCTATTTCTACCCCTGTTTCTTTTAATTTTAAAAAATTAGGATTTTTACTATCGTAATATGTTATTGTTTCTGGTGTTCCTCCTTCTTCATAAGCTGTTCCATAATTTGAAATATATATATAAGTAATACAAGGCTCATAAATTGTTATTATTTTAGGAAGATCTTCATAAATTATTTTTTGATAATCTATTAATTTATATGTTATTTTAAATTCATATCTTAAATTATCCCAACTTATATAGCTAAGCCCTCTCCATTGGTAATCTCCCTCTATACTTACCCCTTTTGTTTTTATATTTTTAGTATAATAAAAACATATTAATTCTGCTCCAAAATCTGGTGTCTTTGGAATTTCACTATCTTTTAAACCTAATGGAGCTTCTATTTTTGATAGACCCTTCATAACCCTTTTATGCATTTCTTCCATAGATTCATTATTATCTACCTTTCTATATAATTGGATAGTTCTTTCTAATACTTTCATTTTATAACCTTCCTTTATTTAAACTATTTTCTAACTTTTATTTCAACTATTCCATCATAAAAATTATTTTTATCAATCCAACTTCTTAAATGTCCTGCTGCAGTTTCATTTAGAAATTCATATATAACTCTTATTCCAGGATTTTGAGATTTTACAATTCTTATCCTATTTAAATTGGGATAATGATACTGAACCACCTTTTGTACTTCCTGTTGTTGTAGAAGTATTTTGTTTACTTTCAATAGTAAGATTTTCTATATCACCTGTAACTTTTCCTCCTACTTGATTAAAGCCAGAAAGAGTCACATTTTTTATATTGTTATGTTCTTCATCTACATTTACAAATAATCCATTTTGGTAAGTAGTTCCAGTAATATTATCTACATTGTTATAGATAAATTTAGTATTCTTAGGAAAATAGATAACCTAAAATATTTTAGATTATCTATAAAATCTAGTTTTTAATTAATTTTTCTAATTTTAATTTATCTTTAAAATGAAAAAGTTATATATAGCCAAAATGATAATAAAATATAAACTATTTGATGTATAAAATAATATGAAAAATAATAATTTCCTTTATAAAAACCAGCTTTTTTTATTAATTC
>ERZ772948.1032-NODE-1032-length-17024-cov-41.700336_pt1 | contig 17024 bp, 20 predicted proteins | sample MGYA00511945_ERZ772948 | MGnify/ENA primary metagenome ERZ772948 (study PRJEB29015, sample SAMEA2737927) | human oral metagenome | biome: human oral; feature: human-associated habitat; material: dental | place: China | collected 2141 ... | reverse complement strand
TGGGCAGCCAGAAGCAGCCGCGCGCGCACATGCCCGCCCCGGCGAGGTCGGCCACGAGCGCGCGCAGGCGCTCGGGGTGGAAGGGCAGGTCGGAGGCGAGGTCGAGGGTGCGCACGCCGTGCTCGACCGGCCCGCCCCAGGCGCGGGTGGAGGCCGGGTGTACTCGGGCGACGGCGGCGCGGGCGTCGTGCCGCACGGACATGAGGACGTCGAGGACGGGGGCGTCGAGGCCCGGCAGGAGGAGGGCGTCGTCGGCGCGCAGGTGCTCGACGAGGTCGGCGCCCGCTCCTTCCTCCCCGACCGCGATGACGACGTCGGCGTAGCCCAGCCCCACCATGTGGACCTCGCCGGTGCAGCGGGCGTCCCCCTCGCCCCAGGCCAGGCCTCGGTCGGCGAGCGGGATGTGGGTGAGGATGTCGTCGACGGCGGTGGAGGTGAGCACCGCGTGGGCGACGCCGGCCAGCGTGGCGCCGGGGACGCCCTCGAGCTCGGCGGCGAGGCGCGGGACGAGGTGGACGATCTCGATGGCCGGGGGCAGGAGGATGACGGTGGCGCCGTCGGGCTCGTCGGCGGCGCGGTCCTCGGCGACGGCGAGGAGCACCTCCCGCAGGGAGCAGGTGGGGCAGGGCGTGGGCATGTCGACGTCGAGGACGACGGGCTCGGGGAGCGCCGGGGCGGGCGCGCAGGCGGAGCCGCCCTCGCCGTCGGGGGCCGTGAGCCCGGCAGGCCCGGCTGGCACAGCCGTTTCAGTGGAAGTGAGCCGGACGACGCCGTCAGGGTCCTCATCGGGGTGGATCGTCACGGCGAGGACGAGGGCGTCCTCGCCGTGAAGGCTGAGGGCAGCGAGCTCCAGCAGCGCCGGGTCGACGGCGCTCACGAGGGCGATGCGGTGGCCGACGCCCGGCTCGGGGTCGCGGGGGTCGCGCGAGAAGGGCAGGTCCGCCCCGGGCAGGGATGAGTCGAGAGTCATGCGGGCTCCAACTTGACGGTAATGAGATTCAATCCCAATACTGCACCCATGACCACCTACTGCCAAGTCACGGGAGCCCGGCCGGTCTTCGGCAAGTCCGTCTCCCACTCGCACCGCCGCACGAACCGGCGCTGGGACCCCAACCTCCAGCGCAAGCGCTACTGGGCACCCTCGCTCGGTCGCACGATCACGCTGACCGTGAGCGCGCGCGGGATCAAGACCATTGACAAGAAGGGCATCGACGCCGTCGTGGCGGACATGCTCGCCCGAGGGGAGAGGCTGCGATGAGCAAGGCCGCCAAGGACCTGCGCCCCATCATCAAGATGGTGTCCACCGCGGGCACGGGCTACACCTACGTCACCCGCAAGAACCGCCGCAACACCCCTGACCGGCTGGTGCTGCGCAAGTTCGACCCCGTGGTGCGCCGCCACGTCGAGTTCAAGGAGTCCCGCTGATGGCCAAGAACTCCAAGATCGCCGCGGACAAGCGCCGCCGCGCCGTCGTCGCCCGGTACGCCGAGCGCCGCGCCGAGCTCAAGAGGGCCTCCGTCAACCCGCATCTGAGCGAGGCCGAGCGCGAGGCCGCCATGGCCGCGCTCCACGCCCTGCCCCGGGACGCCTCCCCCACCCGCCTGCGCAACCGGGACGTCGTCGACGGGCGCCCCCGGGGGTACCTCCGCGTGACCGGCACCTCCCGCGTGCGCTTCCGCGAGATGGCCTCGCGCGGCGAGCTGCCCGGCATCGTCAAGTCGTCCTGGTGACAAGGAGCAGCCCATGAAACCCGGGATCCACCCCGATTACCACCCCATCGTCTTCCGCGACAAGAGCGCGGGCTTCGCCTTCCTCACCCGCTCGACCATGACCTCCGCGGAGACCATCGAGTGGGAGGACGGCAATACGTATCCCGTCGTCGACGTCGAGGTCTCCAGCGCCTCCCACCCGTTCTGGACCGGTCAGGGCCGCATCCTCGACACGGCGGGTCGCGTGGAGAAGTTCGAGCGCCGCTACGGCAAGCGCGCCCGCCCCGCCGTGAAGCCCGCCGCCCCCACCGCCACTGCCAAGAAGGGAGCCTGAGCATGAAGGTCCGCGCCTCGATCCGGTCCCTGGCCAAGCAGCCGGGATCCAAGGTGGTGCGCCGCCGCGGCCACACCTACGTCATCAACAAGAAGAACCCCCGCCTCAAGGCCCGCCAGGGCTGAGCGGCCCGACGGCCCCCGCGGGAAGGACCAGATCCCCGTCTCCCCCGCGCCCCATGCCAGCTTCGACCAGCACGGGCGCCAGGGAGGCGGGGGCTGTCAATTCTGCTGCCGTCGAGCGGCCCGGGAGGAAAGACGCCGACGGCGATCGTTGGAATCGCGCCGATCCTTCCTACGCCGTCGGGAGCCTCTCTCCTCGACGGCAGCAGAATTGACATCTGACGGATCTAGAGCGGGCTGCCGCCCCCGTATGGGGGCCATGGGGAGCGCTGCCGTGAGACCGGCGTTGGCGGCGCCACCCAGCGCCTCCTAGGCTGGTGCCCGCGCTCATCGGCGCCGGGCGTCCCTGCCCCGGCGCGGCGCGGGAGGGAGAACGATGCACGCCAGGACACGGGGCCAGAGAGTCGTGGTCTCCGCCGTCACCGCCGCAGCGGCGGCGCTGTGGATCGGTGGGATCGCCGGATGCTCCTCCGACGACGGCAACACCGACGCCGACTACGTCAAGATCTGCAAGGACCCCAGCACGGGCGAGCGCGTCGAGGACGAGAAGTGCTCCGATGACACGGGCCCGGCCTCCCACTCCCGCCCCCACTGGGTCTACATGCCGATCTCGCGCGGCTCCTCGGTGAGCGCGCCCGGGGTCGGCAAGAAGGTGCCCTCGGGGTACAGCGACTCCAAGCCGTCGTCGAGCAGCAAGGTCACCACCTCGGGCCGCTCGGGGGGCTCCTACTCGCGGGGCTCGGGCACGAGCCACGGGGGCTTCGGCTCGGGCTCCAAGGGCGGATCGGGGTCCTGAGTGCAGCGCGTCCCATCCTCACCGCGCCCCGGGTGGCGCGACACCATCGCCCGCCAGGGCCTCGTCTTCTCCGAGACCACCGACCCCGCCACGGGGATCAACACGAGCTACTGGAACGAGTTCGCCTGCTACGAGCTGACCATGGACGAGGTCGACCTCCTGGAGCGCACCAGCGAGAACCTCCACATGATGGCCAAGGACGCCGCCGGCTTCCTCGCCGAGGAGTCGCTCAAGCCGGGCTCACCCTTCAACCTGGGCATCCCGCGGGAGGCCATCGAGTACGCCACGGTCTCCCTCGACCGCGACGACCCCTCGCTCTACTCGCGCTTCGACCTCATCTACTCGGGCAATGACGGGCGGCCGCCCCGGATGCTGGAGTACAACGCGGATACCCCCACGGGTCTGGTGGAGGCCGCCCTCATCCAGTGGTACTGGCACGAGGACGTCCACCTGAAGGCGGGCGTGACCGGCATCGACCAGTGGAACGGCATCCACGAGGAGCTCATCGCCCAGTGGGGCCGCATCGATGACCACCTCGGGCGCCTCCACGGCCTGCGCCCCCACATGTACCACTTCGCCTACACCGACGCCGATGACTCCGGCGAGGACCTCATGACCACGGGGTATCTCATGGACACCGCCGTCCAGGCGGGACTGACCGGCCTGCTCGTGGAGATGAAGCAGCTCGGGCTGGACAGGGAGACCGCCCGCTTCACCGACGGCGAGAACCGCCACCTCGAGGCGATCTTCAAGCTCTACCCGTGGGAGGAGATGATGTTCGAGGAGTTCGGCCCCGCGATCTGCGCGCTCAAGCCGGACTACTGGTTCCAGCCCGCCTGGACGATGTTCCTGTCCACCAAGGCCCTCAGCGCGGCGCTGTGGCACCTCTACCCGAACCACCCCAACCTCATCCCCACCTACATGTACCCCGACGAGGCCCGCGCCCGCCACGACACGATGGGCATGTCCGAGTACGTCATCAAGCCCCTGCACGCCCGCGAGGGCGCGAATATCGAGCTGCACGGGGAGGGCCAGCACATCGTCCAGCCCGGCGGGTGGGGCGTGGAGGGCTACGTCATCCAGGAGTTCTGCAAGCTCCCCGACTTCACCGGCTCCGACCACCTGCACAACCGCCCTGTCCTGGGCACGTGGATGGTGGGCGACGAGTGCTACGGCCTGGGCATCCGCGAGTCCGACGGCCCCGTCACGGACTACTACTGCCGGTTCGTGCCCAACCGGATCCGCCTCTAGGCGCCGGGAGCAGTGCTGGCACCCGGGTCGACGGCGTCGCCGCGCCCTCCGCGCGAGGGCGGCGGCGCGCGTGGGACCGCAGGTGGCGGTGCGCGCTCAGGCGCGGGTGATCCGGCCGACGGCGCCGCTGGCGGCCCGCGCCTGAGCGTCCTGCAGGGCTCGGCGCTCGCGCTGTCCGCCACGGCGCCGTGGTACTCGATCATGGTGACCGCGCCGCTCATCGCCGCGCTGGTCGGCTCGGGCACCGCCGTCGTCTACCTCCTGGCGGCGATCCCCGCCGCCCTCGTGGCCGCGGGCATGAGCGCCAACGACCGGCGCGACCCTCACAAGGGCAGCGTCTACACATGGGTGCGGCGCGCCTTGCCGCGCACCGGCTGGTTCGCGGGCTTCTGCCTGGCCTCCACCGGCGTCATCGCCACCTCCGGCATGGCCTACGTGGCGGCCGACCTCCTCGCCCCCGCGGCCCCGGCGGCGCTCAAGGCGGCCCTGGCGGCGGTGCTCACCGCGCTCGCCGCCCTCATCGACCTCTACGAGTTGCGGCTCATGGCGGCCCTGCAGTACCTCGCCGTCATCGCGGGGCTCGGGGCGACGATCGTCTGCGCCGGGCTCGTGGCCGGGGGCGGGGTGCGCCTGGCGCCCATGACTGGCTCGCCCCTCGACTGGTTCCACGCGGTGCTGCTGGCGGTCTTCGCCTACTGGGGCTTCGACGCGATCTTCGCGCTCACCGATGTCACGGGCGCAGGCGAGCCGCAGCGGGTCACCGCGCTGACGATGCTGGGGCTCGTGGGGTTCTTCGCCGTGGGCGGGACGGCGTACAGCGCCGTCGACCCCGCTCCCGTGACGGGGCATCTGGTGGTGCGCGTCGCGGTGGTCTCCTCGGCGATCATGAGCCTGGGCTCCACCCTCGTGCCGACGGCGCGCGGGATCGAGGCGATGGCCGACGCCCGCCAGGTCCCCTCCTGGGCGGGCCGCCTGCGCTCCACCTCCTGGACGACGGCGGTGGTCACGGCCGCCTCGGTCGCCTGGACGGGCCTGCTCTTCGTCTCCGAGGGGCTCTTCACGGACACGGTGGAGGCCCTCAGCGTGCTCGTGGGCCTGTACTTCGCGGCGAGCTCGCTCATCGCCGCGATCCACGCCCGCTCCCGGCGCGAGCGCCGGATCCAGTCGGTGGCGGTGGCCCTCATGGTCGTCATCACGGCGGCGGTGGCGATCCAGATGCTCGATCCGGGCTACGGGACGACGGCGGTCTGTGGCGTCGGCGGGGTGGGGCTCATCGTCGTCGGGCTCAGCGCCCTCGGTGCGGCGGGAGCGCTGCGCTATGGGAGGCCCGACGGCGGGGCGGGCGGAGGCCGCCCCGACTCGGAGGGGCGCCGCGCGGCTGGGTAGGCTGCGCGGTATGACTGCACCCGTGACCGCGACGGCTCCCGCCACGCCGTCGGCGCCCTCCCCCGCCGCCCCCGCCCATCTCGTGCTCACCCTGTCCTGCCCGGACCGCCCCGGCATCGTCCACGCGGTCACGGGGGCGCTGGCCCGGCGCGGCGGGAACATCACCGAGTCCTCGCAGTTCGGGGACGAGGAGTCGGGCCTGTTCTTCATGCGCGTCGCGGTGCTCACCCGCGTGCCGCGAAGCGAGATGGAGGCCGACCTGGCCGAGCTCGCCGAGGTCTACTCGATGCAGTGGGAGCTCAACGAGGCCGATCGCCCCCTGCGCACCCTCATCATGGTGAGCAAGGATGCCCACTGCCTCACCGACCTGCTCTTCCGCGCCCGCAGCCAGGGGCTGCCGATCGACGTCGTCGGCGTGGTGGGCAACCATGAGGACCTGCGGCCCGTCGCGGAGTTCTACGGCGTCCCCTTCCACTGCATCCCCGTCACCAAGGACACCAAGGCGGAGGCGGAGGCCGAGCTGCTGGGGCTCGTGGACGAGCTCGGCGTGGAGCTCGTCGTGCTCGCGCGCTACATGCAGATCCTCTCGGAGTCCCTGTGCGAGAAGCTGCGCGGCAACGTCATCAACATCCACCACTCCTTCCTGCCGTCCTTCAAGGGCGCCAAGCCGTACCACCAGGCGCACGCGCGCGGGGTCAAGCTCATCGGCGCCACCGCCCACTACGTGACGGCGGACCTGGACGAGGGGCCGATCATCGAGCAGGACGTCACGCGCGCCTCCCACGCCGACTCCCCCGTGGTGCTCCAGCGCAAGGGTCAGGACGTCGAGCGGAGGGTGCTGGCGCAGGCCGTCAAGTGGCATGCCGAGCACCGCGTGCTCCTCAACGGGAACAGGACCGTCGTCTTCGCCTGAGCCCCGGGGCTCAGGCGCGAGCCGCGGCGGCGCGGAGGAGCACCTGCGCGCGGTCCTGGCCGGGCTCGCGGTGGATCCCTTCATCCCGGACGTGGCGAGCGCGCGAGGGCTCATGTACGACGTCGTCACTAGCGCCCTGACGAGCATCGACGCCGTATCCTGAGCCCGCGCGGCGGCCGAGGGCGCTGCGCGGATCGAGCAACGAGCGAGGAAGCACAGAGCGAGGAGGCTGTCATGACTGCGGCGACTGGGGACCGGGACGCGCAGGCCCTGCGGACGATGCTCGTGGACGCCCTGGGGCGCTCGCGCGAGCGACTGGACCGGGCGCTCGACGGCGTGAGCGCGGAGCAGGCCAATGCCCGGCCGGTCGATGGGCTCGCTCCCCGGATCGATTCACTGACCTGGCTGGCCTGGCACACGGCGCGGGCGATCGACCTGCAGATCGCCCCGCTGGCGGGGCGCGAGCCGGAGTGGACGGCGGGTGGGCACTCGGCGCGCTTCGGCCTGCCGCTGCCCGACGACACCGAGGACTGGCGGCACACCCCCGAGGAGTCGGCGCAGGTGCGGGTGGATGACCTGAACATCCTGAGGGATTACCTCGACGCCGTCTACGCGGTGGCCGGGGATTTCTTGGAGTCTCTCGATCCGGCGCGGCTCGACGAGGTGATCGACGAGGCATGGGAGCCGCCCGTGACGCTGGGCGTCCGCCTCGTGTCGATCATCGACGACGCCTCCCAGCACTCCGGCCAGGCCGTCTACGCCCGCCGCCTCCTCGGCCTCCCCGGATAACTAACCACCCCCTATATCCGAGACCGGGCGAACAGCACGGCGAGATTCCGATCTCTGGAAAACCGCCCGGTTTCGCCGTGCTGTTCGCCCGGTCTCGGTGCGAAGCGGGGGCGGGGTCAGGCGGCGTGGGGGTTGGTGAGGTCGACGTCGGCGCCGCGGCGCAGGACGCGCACGGGGGCGAGCTCAGCGTCGGTGACCAGCACGTCGGCCCACAGGCCCGGCCGCAGCGCGCCGATGCTCGCGTCCCCGAGGATCGTCGCGCCCTGCACGGAGGCCGCGTACACGGCGTCGACGAGGTCCACGCCGCCCTTCCACGTGGTGCGCACGACGTCGATGAGGTGGGCCGTGCCGCCCGCGATCGCGTCCTTGCCGGTCAGGCGCGCGACGCCGTCGGCCACGGTGACGGCCGCGGGGCCGAGCACGTAGTCGCCGTCGGGCATGCCGGCCGCGGCCATCGCGTCGGTGATGAGCACGACGTTGTCGCGCCCGAGCGTCTCGAACATGTCGAGCACGATCGCGGGGTTGAGGTGGACAGCGTCGCCGATCATCTCCAGCACGCACTCGCCGCGCTGGGCGGCCGCCAGGAACTCCGGCACCGGCCCGGGCGTGCGGTGGTGCATGGGGCGCATGCCGTTGAACAGGTGCGTCGCCGTCGAGCGCGGGGAGCGGACGGGATCGCCGGCCTCGAGGCGCGCGGCGATGCGAGCGGCGGCGTCGGCCAGGGCGGCGCGCACGGGCGCGGCCTCGGAGTCGGTGTGCCCGAAGGACGGCAGGGCCCCGCCCTCGATGAGCGCGGCGTTGACGCCGTCGTCGCCCGTGATGCCGGGCCTCTCCGGGGCGATGGTCATCGTGACGACGTGCCCGCGGCCCAGCTCGATGAGCTCGCGGGTGAGCGCGGCGTCGGGGTCGACGATGTAGGTGGGGTCCTGGGCGCCGCAGCGCTCGACGGACACGAACGGCCCCTCGAAGTGGATGCCGGCGAGCTCGCCCGCGTCGCACAGCTCGGCCAGGACCCTCGTGCGCTCCTTGAGGACGTCGGCGGCGGCCGTCACGCAGGAGGCCACGAGGCTCGTGGTGCCGTGGCGGCGGTGCTCCAGGACGGAGACCATCGCCTGCTCGGGGGTCGCGGCGTTCGGGAAGGACTCGCCGCCCCCGCCGTGGCAGTGGACGTCGACGAGGCCGGGCAGGAGGTAGCCGCCCTCGGGGGCCGCCTGGGCGCCCTGGAGCGCCTCGCCGAAGCCCGCGACGCTCGCCGCCGAGGCCTCGCCGACCCAGGCGATATGGCGGTCGGCGACGACGACGAGGCCGTCCTCGATGATCGTGTCCGGTGTGACGACTCGTCCGCGCAGGGCGGTGGCAGCGCTGCTCATATCCGCAGCATAGACCCAGACATCAGACAACCGCGAGCGCGCTGGTGGCGGCCCCGCGCCCGGCGACATTCAGCGGCGCGCACCCGCGCCCGACGGCGCCCAGTGGCACTTCGCGAGCCGTCAGCGCCCGAGCCGCTCCTCGATGCCGCGCACGGCCCGATCCACGTCCTTGTCCAGGCGCGCCGACCTCCTCGTGCCAGGCGCCCAGATGAGCCCCGCGCCCACCGGACGGACCGCCACCACGCGCCCGCGATCGACGAGGATCGGCCGGAACATACCGTTCATGGAGGGGCAGATGAGGCGCTCGCCGTCGTCGTCGGTCAGGCAGCCACGGTCCTTGTAGCCCACATGGAGCTCATCGAAGGAGGCCAGGAAGAGCGTCCGCTCAGCGTCCTTGCGGTTGCTGGCCAGCAAGTCGGGCAGGTCCGCGCGCAGGTAGAGCACCGGGGTCCCCTTGGGCGCGTCCTCGCCCGGGCCCAGCAGCCGGAGGCTCCCGCGCGCCCCACCGGAGGCGACCGCCCGAGCCAGCGGCACGGCGCCGCCCCGCGGATCGACGGCGTAGTCCTCGGCGTTCGTCAACTCGACGGCGTCCGCGAGCGCCCGCGCGGCCTCTCCCTTGGGCAGGGTGGTCCAGCGCGCCAGGTCCTCGACGCTGACCGGCCCATGGCTCGTGGCGTAGCGCCGGGCGATCTCAGCGAGGGCCGCGCGGTGCCCCTCCTCGCCCTTGGCCGCTCCCCTGCTGCCTCCTGGCCCGGCCTGCGCGCCGGGCAGGGGCCGGGCGTCGATGATGAGGTGCTCACCGCCGTCGCGCGGCCCCTGGACGAGGGCGCCGATGGCGTGAAGCCCGACGACGAGGTGCCGCTTCGCGTATCCCTCCGGGGCGCCGGAGGCGATGAGGTCGGGCAGGACGCCGTCGTCGTCCCAGGCCTCGACGAGCTCGGCGCGGGTGACCCCGGGCCGGCCGGCGGCCCTGGCACGGTCGATCGTCTCCCAGGCGGCCCGCGCGGCGCGCTCCATGCCGGCCGAGCCGTGCCCGAAGCGCTCCTCGTCGATGCGCATCCAGTTGGACATGCGGTGCACGAGCGCGGCCCGCATCCAGTGGTGGTCGTCCGCCGTCGTGATGTGGACGGTGCCGCGCATGGGCCAGGAGCGCACGAGCTCGCCGACGGCGAAGGCCTCCTCGATCCGCGAGCGCCCCACCTCCGGCGCGGTGCGCGAGGCGATGGCGTGCGGGATGGCGGAGACCTGCTGGCCCTGGATCGCGAGCTGGCGGCGCACGGCCTCGGCGGGGTCCGCGGCGGCGGTCGCGGGGACGAGGCCCTGCGCCACGATCCGCAGCAGCGAGGCCTCCCGGGGCAGGGGCGGGCCCGCGGGGGCCTTGCGAAGGGGGCGGGCCGCCATCAGAACAGCCGCGATTCGACGTCGTCCATGCCGCGCATCGCGTCGTAGTCCAGGACGACGCAGCGGATGCCCCGGTCCTCGGCGAGCACGCGCGCCTGGGGCTTGATGGTCTGGGCGGCGAAGACCCCGCGCACGGGGGCCAGGAGGGGGTCGCGCCCGAGGAGGTCGAGGTAGCGGGTGAGCTGCTCGACGCCGTCGATCCCGCCCACGCGCTTGATCTCGACGGCGACGCTCGCCCCCGTGGAGTCCTTCGCCATGATGTCCACGGGGCCGATGGCGGTGGGGTACTCGCGGCGCACGAGGCGGTGGCCGGGGCCGAGCACCTCGATCTGCTCGGCGAGGAGCTCCTGGAGGTGCGCCTCGACGCCGTCCTTGAGCAGGCCCGGCTCGGGGCCCAGGTCCACCGAGTGATCCGAGATGAGCTCGTGGATGCGGATGACGAGGCGGTCGTCGGTCTTGGTGGAGGCCACCTCCCAGCGGGCGACGACGCCGGCCTCGCGGTCCTCCTCATCCGGCTCGAGCTCGGTCAGCCGCGCGGGCGGGCTCATCCAGTTGAGCGGCTTGTAGGAGCCGCCGTCGCAGTGGACGAGCACGGAGCCGTCCGCCTTGACCATGATGAGGCGGTTGGCCTGATCCAGGTGGGCGGACAGACGGCCGGAGTAGTCAACAGAGCATGAAGCGATGACGACGCGCACCGGCCCACCCTAACCGGTAGCCTCGGGCGCGGACGATATCCGGGCAGTCGCATCACGAGAGGAATTCCTCATGAGCCCTTCCGAGGGAGCGCCTGGCCTCCCCGGCGACCTCTACACATCCAACGCCGACATCTACGCGGCGCTGGCCCTGCCCTACGTCGAGACGATGGGCCCCGCGCTCGCCGAGATCCTCGGCGGCGAGGACCGCGCTCCCGCCGGGCTGCCAATCCTCGACCTGGGCTCGGGCACCGGCGCTCTCCTGCCCCGCCTCGCAGCCCTCGGGAGCCACCCGCTGTACGCCGTCGAGCCGCACCCGGCCATGCGAGCGGGGCTCATGGCCACCGTCTGCGCCACTCCCGGCCTGGCCGCGCGCGCCACCGTGCTCCCCGGGACTCTCGACGACGCAGCGCCCCTCCTGCCCCCGCGCCTCGGCGCTATCGTCGCGCTCAACATGCTCGGGCACCTCGACGAGGCCGCCTATGAGCGCTTCTGGGCTTTAGCGGGCGAGTGCCTGGTCCCGGGAGGCGTCGTCGTCATCGCCCTCCAGGGCCCGCTGGAACCGGCGGCGGTTCCGTGGACCGACTTCGGGGAGAGCGCCGTCGGCGGCCTGCGATACAGCACCGCGGGCACAGCCGAGCCCGACGGCGAGTCGATGCGCTGGACCATGCGATGGACGGTCCGCACGGCGTCGGGCGACGTGGTCGAGGAGCGCACGGCCAGCACCGCGTGGACGATCATCACCCCGGAGCGCCTGCGCGACAGCGCCACGCGGGCAGGGCTGGAGCCGGGGCCGGATCGCGATAACCTCCTCCTGTTCTCCTTCACCCGGCCCTGAGCACGGGAGCGGTTCCAGCGACAGCATGCATACTCCCTCTCGATGCTCGGAGTGAGGGATGATCGCCCCGTTGATCAAGGATCGTCACGCCCTGAGGAGTTCCACGAGTGACCAGCATGAGCACCGCGGCATCCCCTGATCCCGCCCCAGCCTCGCGGCCGGACCCCGCGAGCTGGAGGCTTCCCCTGCGCCGGGGCCCCTACCTCACCGGCACCGCCGGGCCGAACCGCCTCATCGGCCTCGACGCCGCACGGGGCCTCGCGCTGTTCGGCATGGCGGCGGCGCATGTGGGCATCACGAGCTGCGGGCTCACCACCCTCCCCGGATGGCTCAACCTGGCCCACGGCCGCTCCGCAGTGCTCTTCGCCGTCATCGCGGGATTCTCCCTCGGGATCATGTCCGGGCGCGAGACGCCCCACACAGGCGACCGCCTTGTGCGCACGCGCCTGCGGATCCTCGTGCGCGCGGTGCTGCTCATGGCCATCGCCGGGTTCCTCATCACCTTCACCACCGGGGTGGCGATCATCCTGGGCTACTACGCGGCCTGGTTCGCGGTGGCGCTGCCGGTCCTCCACTGGCGCGCCCGACGGCTGTTCATCGCGGCTGGGGCGACCGCCGTCGTCGGGCCGCTCGTGCTCAAGGCTCTCCCGCTGGCGATGGCGCGCGTGGACCTGGCCTCCTGGCCCTCGGCCTCCGACGGCTCCGAGGCGCTCCTGGGACTCTTCGTCACGGGCGCCTACCCGGGCGCGGTGTGGATGTCCTTCATCTTCCTGGGGATGGGGCTCGCGCGGATGGGGATCGGCGGGACTCGGCGCCTGCTCCGCCTCACGGCGATCGGGGCGCTGTGCGCCGCGCTCGGCTACGGCGGCGCCTACGTGCTCACGCGCGCGGCCGGGGCGGAGGAGCCCGATTCCTTCCATCTCAGTGTTCCCGCGGAGCGGGCCGCTCCCAACGTCTTCGCGGATGCCGACGGCATCCTCATCGGAGCCGATGGGCTCGCCGAGGACGGGGCTGGCCAGGACGACGGCGTCGAGCCGCCGACGTGCGGCGACGGCGAGGCGATCAGTGGGACCTCCGAGTGGCCCGTGCTGCTGTCCGCCAAGCCGCACACGAACAGCTTCTTCGAGGTGCTCGGCTCCGGCGGGGTCGCGGTGGCCACCATCGCCCTGCTGCAGCTGCTGGCCTCGGCTGGGAGGTGGGCGAGGTGGGCGGTGGCGCCGTTGGCGGCGATGGGCTCGATGTCCCTGACGATCTACACCGCGCATATCGTCGCGATCTGGGGCTTTGATCTTATGAGAGCCCAGGACAACCGCCCGCTGATGACGATGATGGCCGGCCTGGCCGCCTTCGCGATGGTCTGGCTGGCCGTCTTCGCCCGCGGTCCGATGGAGCACGTCGTCCACGTCATCTCCCTGCGAGCCACCCGCGCCCCCGCTGATCCCCCGCACGCCGACGCGAAATAACCTCCCCCTATCAGCGAAACCGGGCGATCAGCACCGCGAGACCGGGCGAACAGCACGGCGAGATTCGCTTACGCGCGCCGCCGTCGCGCTCTCCGCTCCCTCCTACGCGCGCCAAGATCTCACTCCGGTCTCGCTCAGATCACGGACAGGTCGAGCGCGCTGGTCAGCGGGCTCCTACTGTGTGCACGACGGCGCTGGCGCCGTCGCAGGTCCGCCCTGGGGCCTGTGCTCTCCCTGGTCGACATCATCGGTTCTCCCGGAAGGCATGCCCCAGCCCCTCGCATCCGCTCCCCTCACCGCCGCTCGCGCGCTCGCCCGGCCCCGCCGCGCCCCTCGGCGATCGGCGCGCTCCGCGGCCGCCCGTGGCACCGCGGCCCTGGGCTGCTCCCTCCTGCTCGCCCTGGGCGCGTGCTCCTCCGGCAACGGCTCGGCCGGAAGCACCACGACGCCGTCGGCAACCGCCGCCTCCTCGGCGGGCGGCGTCGCCGGGACCAGCGGACCGGACTCGACCATCGCCCCTTCCGACAGCGTGCCCTCGGCCGAAGCCCTGTCCACGGTGGAACCCGGCGGCTATGACTGCGACGGCGAGGGCGCTGACGGCTCGGACACGAGCGGTGCCTGCCGGCAGCAGAACCTGGGCGACGGCAGCGAGTCCCCTGAGGCCACCGACACTGCTGCGACCGACGAGACCGCTCACGAGTGATCCGGGCGGTCCGCGCATTGCGCCGTGGCAGGACCCGAGCGCCTCGCCACGGCGCCCACAACTGATCTCGCCGTGCTGTTCGCCCGGTTTCGCGGTGCTGTTCGCCCGGTCTCGGTTATAGGAGGGGGTTAGAAGAGCGAGGGCTGCGTGGGGGCGGCGGACTCCATCCAGGCGACGAGGGCGGAGTGGGAGGCCTCGTGCATCGCCAGCTTGTAGCGCTGGCCGGCGATCGTGCAGGGCACCTCGAGGACCTTGCCGTCCTCGAAGCGCCTGACGGCCTGGCCGAGCTCGATCGTCTCCCTGGCCCAGTGGGCCGCGGGCCGGGGGGACACGGAGACGAGCCGGTACCAGCGCAGGGAGTTGTCGGTGAACAGCGCGAGGCCCGAGGTCCAGGCCATGCCCCCCGGGCGCTGCAGGGCGCACTCGAAGGAGCCCACGCGCCCGGCGATCGAGCGCAGGCGGGTGAGGAAGACAGCGAGCAGGACGACGGCGAGCAGGGCCACCAGCGCGAGAACCACCAGCACCTGCCCCATCATCGTCACTCCTCGCTCGTCGTCGTGCCGCTCGGCTCGGCAGCGCTGGCGGCCTCGGCGGTGGCGACCTCCGCCCCCGCCAGGTCGGCCGCGACGGTGATCGTGTTGTGGTCGACGGAGCAGAACCCCCTGGACACGGGCACCTCCACGGGAGAGCCCTCCAGCGTGGTCAGGCGGACGGTCCCGGTGCCCAGCAGCGCGAGGACCGGCTGGTGCCCGGGCAGGATGCCCATCTCGCCGTCGTCGAGGGGCACGGAGACCTGGGAGGCCTCCCCCTCCCACGCCGTCCCCCCGTTGCGGGAGACGATCTCGACAGTGAGCACTGCGGGCGCCATCGCGGTCACTTCCCGGCCAGCTCGGCGGCCCGGCGCTCGAGGTCCTCGATGCCGCCGATGTTGTAGAAGGCCTGCTCCGGGTAGGAGTCGTAGTCGCCGGCGCAGATCCGCTTGAAGGCCTCGACGGTCTCGGCCAGCGGCACGGTGGAGCCGGGCACGCCGGTGAACTTCTCCGCCATGTAGGTGTTCTGGCTGAGGAACTGCTCGATGCGGCGGGCGCGGGCCACGGTCACCTTGTCCTGCTCGCTCAGCTCGTCGACGCCGAGGATCGCGATGATGTCCTGCAGTTCCTTGTTCTTCTGCAGGATGGACTTCACGCGGGTGGCGACGTCGTAGTGCTCCTGGCCCACGTACTGCGGGGCGAGCAGGCGCGAGGAGGAGGCCAGCGGGTCCACCGCCGGGTAGATGCCGCGCGAGGCGATCTCGCGGGACAGCTCCGTGGTGGCGTCCAGGTGCGCGAAAGTCGTGGCCGGGGCCGGGTCGGTGTAGTCGTCCGCGGGCACGTAGATGGCCTGCAGGGAGGTGATGGAGTGGCCGCCGGCCGAGGTGATGCGCTCCTGGAGCTGGCCCATCTCGTCGGCCAGGTTGGGCTGGTAGCCCACGGCCGAGGGCATGCGCCCCAGCAGCGTGGAGACCTCGGAGCCGGCCTGGGTGAAGCGGAAGATGTTGTCGATGAACAGCAGCACGTCCTGGTGCTGGACGTCGCGGAAGTACTCGGCCATGGTCAGGGCGGACAGGGCCACCCGCAGGCGCGTGCCCGGCGGCTCGTCCATCTGGCCGAACACCAGGGCGGTCTTGTCGAACACGCCCGCCTCCCCCATCTCGACGATGAGGTCATTGCCCTCACGGGTGCGCTCGCCCACGCCCGCGAACACGGACACGCCCTCGTGGTCCAGGGCCACGCGCTGGATCATCTCCTGGATGAGGACCGTCTTGCCCACGCCCGCCCCGCCGAACAGGCCGATCTTGCCGCCCTGGACGTAGGGGGTGAGCAGGTCGATGACCTTGATGCCGGTCTCGAACATCTGCTCCTTGGACTCCAGCTGGTCGAAGGCCGGGGGCCGGCGGTGAATGGGCCAGCGCTCGGTGATCTCCAGCTGCTCACCGGGGGCCAGGTTGAGCACGTCGCCGGTGACGTTGAAGACGTGGCCCTTGGTCACGTCCCCCACGGGCACCGAGATGGGCGCGCCCGTGTCGCGCACCTGCGATCCGCGCACCAGGCCGTCGGTGGGCTTGAGCGAGACGGTGCGCACAATGTTGTCGCCCAGGTGCTGGGCGACCTCCAGGGTGATCTCGTGCGGCTCCTCGCCCTGACCGGTCGCCTGGATGGTCACCTTGAGGGCGTTGTACATCGCCGGGATCGCATCCGGCGGGAACTCGACGTCGACGACGGCGCCGATGATCCGGGTGACGCGCCCGGTACCGGGGGTGGTGGTGTCAGCCATGGTCCGTATCTTCCGTATCCGTTCTGGCAGCTGTGGTCGGTGGTCCGCCGTCTACTCGGCGCCCAGGGCGTCGGCACCCGAGACGATCTCCGTGATCTCCTGGGTGATGTCGCCCTGGCGCGCCGCGTTGGCCAGGCGGGTGTAGGTGGTGATGAGGTCCTCGGCGTTGTCCGTGGCGGTGTGCATGGCCTGCTGGCGGCTGGCCAGCTCGGAGGCCGCCGCCTGCAGCAGGGCGTTGCGGATGCGCGAGTGCACGTAGCGGGTGAGCAGGCCGTCGAGGACCTCGGCGGCGGAGGGCGCGAACTCGTACAGCGGCGCGGCCGCCGTCGGATCGGGACGGGCCTTGATCTGGGCCGCGGCGATGTCATCGCGGTTGAGCTCGCCGGGGCCGTCGATGTCCACGACGGTCAGCGGCAGCATGCGGCGCACCTCGGGCACCTGGGAGACCATCGAGACGTAGCGGGTGAAGACGATGTGGACCTCGGCCACGCCCCCGGCCGAGGGGGGGTGGAGGAAGTAGTCCAGGAGCACGGCGGCGACCTCGTCGATGACGGCGTCGGAGGGGCGGTCGGACTGACCCGCCCAGGAGAACTCCACGTCGCGCTCGCGGAAGGTGAAGTAGGAGTGGGCCCGGCGCCCGAAGGTGAAGACGACCGGATCCCGGCCCTCCTCGACGAGCTGGTCGATGAGCCGCTCGGATTCGCGCAGAACGGTCGCCGAGTAGGCGCCGGCCATGCCCCGGTCGGAGGTGACCACCAGGACGGCGACCCGGTTCGTGTCCGTGCGCTCGCGGGTGATGGGGTGCTCCAGGTGGGAGTAGGTGCCGACGGCGGCCACGGCCTGGGACAGGGCGTGGTCGTAGGGGCTCGCCTCCTGCGCGTTGCGGCTCGCGGCACCGATCCGGGAGGAGGCGATGAGCTCCATGGCCCGGAACACCTTCTGGA
>ERZ772948.1027-NODE-1027-length-17109-cov-6.397150_pt1 | contig 17109 bp, 13 predicted proteins | sample MGYA00511945_ERZ772948 | MGnify/ENA primary metagenome ERZ772948 (study PRJEB29015, sample SAMEA2737927) | human oral metagenome | biome: human oral; feature: human-associated habitat; material: dental | place: China | collected 2141 ... | reverse complement strand
ATGGAGGAAGATGCTGGCAAGCTAACACACCACGATGGCTACTCGCTAGTTGACCTCAACCGGGCGGGCACACCACTGATTGAGATCGTCTCACAGCCCGATATTCACTCAGCAGCCGAGGCCCGTGCCTATGCGGCAGAGCTTCACAAGCTCATGACCTATGCTGGCGTCACACACGGTGATCTCTACCATGGCAATATGCGCTTTGACGTTAATATCTCAATCGCGCCAAAGGGTTCAGATCAGCTTGGTACGCGTGCTGAAGTGAAGAATCTCAACAGCTTCCGCAGTGTAGAAAAGGCAGTGGAGTATGAATTTGCACGTCAGGCAGCTTTGCTCGAGCGCGGTGAGCGTGTCGTGCAAGAAACCCGTGGCTGGAGTGACGATAAAGGCATCACCACGAGCCAGCGCAGCAAAGAAGATGCACAGGACTATCGCTACATGCCCGACCCAGACATTCCACCAATTGTCTTGACGGATGAAGAGATTGCCCGTGTCCAGCAGGACGTACCGACGATGCCAGGCGAATACCGTGCGCAGTGGCAGAGTCTTGCGCTGGATAACTCGGTGGTTAATACTGTGCTCAGCCATCAGCTACTGGCTATTTTGCTCAGTAGTATCTACCCACTAGAGCATAATGCTGCGTCGATTTTGCAGAGCCTTGGCATTGATGAGTCGGTGTATGAGCGGCTTGTCAAGCGGATCTTTAACTGGTTTGCTTCCACGCCAGAAGAGTTGATGGATATGAGTAAGGTTGAATCGGGTTTTGTTGGGCCGCGGCGACTCTTACTGCTCTCACAGTTGGTGGAGGACAACAAAGTCAGCTCGACTGGTGCGAAGGAGCTCTTTCTTGACCTTTTTGACGAGCAATATACTGGCAAGATGCCTGAGGCGATTGCTGAGGCAAAGAACTTGCTCCAGGTATCAGACAAGGGGGCGATTGGCGCAATTGTCGATGAGGTGATGAATGACCCAGCCAGTGCAGCGTCCATTGCCGATATCAAGGCTGGCAAGGATAAGGCAATTGGTTACCTCGTCGGGCAAGTCATGAAGCGCTCCCGCGGCAAAGCCAACCCAGCTCTGGCGCAGAAACTGATTCGCGAGAGGCTGAAGTGAGCAACTAAAGGATATACAAGGAGAAACATAATGAAACGACCAACAAAAGCAATCATCGCCGCCGCGGGCTTTGGTACGCGGTTCTTGCCTCAGACCAAGGCGATGCCTAAGGAGATGATGCCACTGATCGATAAGCCGATCATTCAGTATGTGGTGGAAGAGCTCGTCCAGGCGGGGATTCGCGACATTATCATCGTGGGGAGTGCCAATAAGCGTGCGATCGAAGACCACTTTGATGTGCCAAATGAGGATCTGCTAGCTAACCTCCGAGCTGGCGGGCCGAAGAAACAGCCATTGATCGATACCGTCAAGCAGCTCTCGGAGATGGCAAACTTTATCTACATCCGCCAAAAAGGCCCATACGGCAACGCAACGCCGCTAGCCTGCGCAGCACACCTCATCAACCGTGACGAGCCCGTCATTTATACCTTTGCCGATGACTTCATTGCTGCCAGTCCAAGCCGCTTCCAGCAGATGATCGCTGCGTCGCAAGAGCTCGATGGTGCGGTACTATCGTGCAAAAAGATCGTCGATGATGCTGAGTTTGATCGCTACGGCGTTGTGGCTGGCCAGCAGCTATCGGACAGTGTTATTAAGATGAGCAACATCGTTGAAAAGCCAGGCAAGGCTAATGCGCCATCTGACCTCGCTAGTGTCAGTAGCTATATTTTGCCTGGCGAATTCTTTAGCTATCTTGAGCATGCGAAGGAGCATTTTGATGGGCATGGCGAGTTTACCGTCCAGCCTATTATGCAGCGGATGATTGATGATGACCACGCATTCTTTGGTGTGGAGATCACCAATGGTACATATTATGACACTGGCGATAAGCTCGAGTATCTCAAGACCGTCGTGGATTTTGGCCTCAAAGACCCCGTGCTTGGCCCAGAGTTTGCAAAATACCTACGGGCTCGCTATACTGATACTCAGGCATAGTATATATGCTACTAACATAAAGGAGATACCGCATGGAGTGGGCTCAGATATTAGTTATCATGTTATCGGTATTGCTGGCGCTGCTGCTGGTGCTTGCGATTGTCTTGACGGTTATATTGATTCGTATTACTAAGCGGATTAGTGCAGTGGCAGCATTAGCTGAGCGCGTGGCAACCAACCTCGAGACAACGACTGATAATATCACCCGATTTACTTCGCCATTTTGGCTGGCTAAGACGGCTATGTCTTCGATCAAAAAATTGTTTATTACCAAACGTAATCGATAAAGGAGAATATAAGAATGTCGAAAGGTAAATTTGTCCTTGGTGCAGTCCTCGGTGCTGCTGCTGGCGTGGTAGCTGGTCTATTGACAGCACCAAAGTCGGGTAAAGAAACACGAACCGACCTCAAGAAAAAAGCGCATGAGCTCAAGCAAGACGCCGCTACAAAGGGTGACGAATTGCGCGCTAAGGGCGAGAAGGTGTACTATGAAGCACGTGATGTTGCTCGCGACCTTCATAGCCGCAGTGACCGTGCTTTGCGCAGTGCTCGCGACGAGTTTGCGAAGGGTAAAAAGTAGCCTGTAAGCTACAAATGGGTACGGCGAGTATCCTCCTAGGGGGGAGCAAGCTCGCCGCACCCTTGCAATTATTATGACAGAGCAATCACTACCGTCACAGCGCCCATCAGACAAGTCAGCGACTTGTGAGAGGCATGATCATCCTGGGCCAGTTGCCGAGCTTACACGGCAGGTCAAACAAGCCAACGAGACCGATGCACGCAAGGCTACCCTCGAGGATTTATTTTACGATTTTCATCGAAGCCGCGCAGAAGTCTACAAAATGAACTTCATCCGCGGGATATTTTTTGGCTTAGGGAGCGTGCTTGGCGGGACGATTCTTGTGGCGCTGTTTGTTTGGCTGCTCAATGCTATTGGTCTCTTGGTGCCAGGCTTGGCAGACTTCATTGATAGTGTTATTAAAGTGATGAACGCACGGCACTGATATGCTATACGGAGGCAAGGCTCCCCATTTATTCTGCAGTAGATCATCGCACTCCACTAGACGGAGTGATGAACGACTGGTGCACGCAACGCGAGAGTAGTTAAGTTTATTTTTGCTAATCACAACGATGGAGTGTTGGCCTTATCGCTCGTTCATTTGCTATACTAAGGAGGTATGACCTCTCACTCATTATCAGCTTTGCAACCATCGGATTTTGTTCACCTACACAACCATACTCATCACTCACTGCTTGATGGCTTAACGAAGATTGGTGACCTTGTCAGTACTGTCAAAGAGTATGGCATGACAGCAGCAGCCATTACCGATCACGGGACAATGAGTGGGGTGCTTGACTATTACAAGACGGCGAAGGCGGCGGGCATCAAGCCGATCCTTGGCATTGAAGCATACGTTGCCGCTCGCTCGCGCTTCGACCGTGATCCCGCTAAAGATAAAATGCGCTACCACCTGACTATCATTGCGATGAATAATCAGGGATATCACAACCTGATGCGGCTCAGTACAAAGGCGAACCTAGAAGGGATGTACTATAAGCCGCGGATTGACCACGACCTCCTCGAGGAGCTGAACGAAGGGCTAATTGTCCTGAGTGGCTGTGCAAGTGGTGAGATAGGCGAGGCACTGCGCTATGACGACTATGCTAAGGCAGTAGAGATTGCTCAGTGGTATAAGCGTGTCTTTGGCGACCGCTACTATCTGGAATTGCAAGACCATGGCCACCCCGAGTCTAATACGCACTGGGATGTGCAGGCGAAGATTAACGATGGTCTGCGCCGTATGGCTGAGGAGCTGGACATCCCTCTGGTTGTGACGTGCGATGGCCACTACCTGACGCATGACTTCCAAGATGCGCATGAGATATTGCTCTGTGTGGGGACGGGCTCGTTCTTGAGTGACGAAAAGCGGATGAGCCTGAAGGATTTTGAGCTCCATCTGACCGACCCGCGCGACATCATTGCTCGGTGGGGCAGCGAGCTACCTGAGGCCATCACCAATACCAAGCAGATTGCCGACCGCTGCAATGTCGACATCGAGTTGGGCAAAATCCTCATCCCAAAGTACCCATTGCCTGAGGGTGAGACGAGTGAGCATAGCTACCTGCACAAGCTGGTGTATCGTGGCTTAGCCCAGCGTTACAATGGTGCAAAACCTGAAGATACTGCTGATCAGCTCCCCGAGCAGATCATCCCCACCTTGGCCGATGACATGCGTGAGCGGGCCAAGATGGAGCTAGGCGTCATGGCAAGCATGGGGTATGAGGGGTATTTCCTCATCGTGCAGGATTTCATCAACTGGGGTAAGAGCCAGGGGATTGTCTTTGGGCCAGGCCGGGGCAGCGCCGCAGGGTCGATCATTGCCTATGCGCTTAATATCACTGATCTTGACCCGCTCAAGTACGGTCTACTCTTCGAGCGGTTTCTTAATCCCGATCGCATTAGTATGCCTGATATTGATGTCGACATCCAGGATACGCGGCGCGATGAGGTAATCGACTACTGTGCAAATAAATATGGTCACGACCACGTCAGTAATATCGTCACCTTTGGTAAGATGGCGGCCCGGGCGGCGGTGCGTGATGTCGCACGCGTGTTGGAGGTGCCGTATGCCGAAAGTGACCGCCTGGCTAAGATGGTGCCACCACCTGCCCAGGGGCGGCACATTCCGCTGGCAGTTAGCACTAAAGAAGACCCTGACCTTAAGCACGAATATGAGACGAACCCAACTGCCAAGCAAGTTTTTGATTACGCTATCCAGCTAGAAGGAACGATTCGCAGCCATGGGGTGCACGCGTGTGGTGTGGTGATTGCGCCCGACGAGCTCGTTAAATACATTCCGCTGGAGCAGGCGCAGAAAGGCGTCGTGGCGACGCAGTTCCCGATGGGTGAGGTAGAGGATCTTGGTCTGCTCAAGATGGACTTCCTTGGCCTATCGAACTTATCGATTATTAATAATGCAATGCGGATCATCCGCAAAGTCTATGGTGATACGATCGACCTCTCCACGTTACCACTTGATGACGAAGCAACGTACAAACTGTTTCAGCGGGGTGATACAACAGGGGTATTCCAGCTTGAGTCGGCTGGGATGAAGCGTTATTTGCGCGCCCTCAAGCCGTCACACTTTGAGGATATCATCGCTATGGTGGCGCTGTATCGGCCTGGGCCAATGCAGTTCATTGATAGTTTTATTCGGCGCAAGCACGGTGAGGAGGAGATCACCTACCTCCACCCGGGGATGAAGAGCTCACTTGAGAACACGTATGGTATTTTGGTCTATCAAGAGCAGTTTATGCAGATCTCCAAGGAGTGGTGCGGCTTTACTGGTGGGCAGGCCGACACCCTACGTAAGGCCGTTGGTAAGAAAAAGATCGACCTAATGAAGAAGGTCAAGCCGGAGTTTGTCGAAGGAGCAGTGAAGGTCGGTGGAGCGACGCGTGAGATGGCCGAGACGTTTTGGACGCAGCTGGAGGAGTTTGCCAATTACTGCTTCAACAAAAGCCACGCGGCGTGCTACGGGCTCATCGCCTACTGGACGGCATATCTCAAGGCGCACTACCCCGATGCCTTTATGGCAGCCTTGATGACGAGTGACCACGATGACGTCGACCGACTAGCGATTGAGATCACCGAGTGCAAGCATATGGGCCTGACGGTGCTTAACCCTGATGTGAATGAATCGTACGAAGAATTTGCGGTGGTGCCGGGCAAGAAGCAGATTCGCTTTGGTATGGCAGCAGTGAAGGGCGTTGGCGTGGGCGCAGTGGAAGAGATCGTCAAAATGCGTGACCGCGACGGGAAGTTTGCGACTGTGGAGGATTTTGCCAAGCGTGTCTCGACGAGTAAGTGTAACAAACGGGTGTGGGAGTCGCTCATTAAATCGGGCGGCTTTGATGCGCTGGGTGATCGCTCTGATCTTCTCTTTAATCTTGAGAATGTCCTTGCTTTTGCGAGTAAATTACAGAAGGAAGCGCTGAGCGGCCAGACCGATCTCTTCGGTAGCCTAGCCGATAGCTCTACAGAAGTTATGCCGTCGATTGAGCTTAAGCCGGCGCCCGTCAAACACACCGACAAAGAGCGCCTGATGTGGGAGCGCGAACTGATTGGCCTCTACATTAGTGCGCACCCGCTCGACCATTATGATACGTTCTTTGCTGAGCAGACCGTGCCACTGCGCACTGTCTCACCACAGATCGACGGCCAGACAGTGACGATCGGTGGCCTCGTGACGCGCTTGCGGACGATTGTGACGAAGTCGGGCAGCAAGATGGCCTTTGTGGAAGTTGAGGACAAATCGGGTGAGAGTGAGATTATTATTTTCCCGAATCTGTATGAGAAGCTTGCTGGTCAGCTGGAGCAAGATGTGGTAATCACTGCCAGCGGCAAGGTGAGCGCGCGCGACCGTGATGGCAACCTTGGTGATGAAGCCAAGCTGATAGCCAATGAAATCACCGTCGTGACTGATACCGACTTAGCCGAATACCAGGCAACTGGCCGCACAATGTCCGCGCCAACCGGCCCAGCAGCCGCGCCGCGCCGCCGGGCGTCATCGCAGAAGAATACTGCCCAGCGCTCAGCGCGAGCATCGACACGTGCGGCCGCATCAGTGTCAGCAGCCGCCCCGCCACCCAAACCGCTTGATACACTCCCAACGGTCTATGTGCGCGTCAAGAACCCCGATGATATGGCTGCTCTCACGAAGTTTAAGCAGCTGTGTACAGAAAACCCAGGTCAGCACGATATTATTATGATGCTCGGTGATGACAAAACGTCGGCAATTCGCCTGCCATTCCGGGTCGACGCGCAGCAGCGGCTGCAGGATGAGTTCGCACAAATCCTCGGTAGAGACTGCGTTGTTGTTAAATAATGCCGTCCCCGCGTAGGGGGGTGACTCACGCCACCCTGGGAGTCTGCTGGCTGTGCGTGCAATTTTTACTTCGAACAGTAGCGTCTACGACCAGGGCGGCGCGAGGCCAGATACTTGCGAGGCGAGCGAAATAAGCTCAAGCACAGGCAAGCTGTGGGCGGTGGCTTGGTCGTGCCACCTGCTGCTAGTATAACCCGATATTTGCTATAACGCAAACAAAATGGGTACATATGATGCTATAACTATCCAGCGGTTGTGAGCGCATAGAGCGCGATACCGGTCGCGACTGATACGTTAAATGACTCCTTTTGCCCATACATCGGAATCTCGATGATATCATCCACCAGCGTGAGCGTCTCGGCCGGAATGCCGTGGACTTCTTCGCCAAGTAAAAGGACGAGCTTATCTGGTGGCTGATACTGCGAGATGGTAACAGAGGTAGGAGCTTGCTCGAGCGCAACAATGCGATAGCCAGCAAACTGCGCCAGGTCGAGCTCTGACTGATAATCGAACGGCACAAGAGCTTCGGCACCAAGCGCCGTTTTGTGGATTTGCTGGGTAATTTTCTCGCGGATATGCGGTAGGCGTGAGTCGGCTCGCACTGTTTCTTCAAGGTGGTAGGCACAGTGCGGTGGGGTTGGCTGAAGGGCAAGATCGGGGTAGGGTGTGTAGCCACTGAGAATAAGCCGCTGCACACCAAATCCTTCGCAGGTACGAAAGATCGCCCCGACATTGTGCGTTGAGCGGATGTTGTGCGCGATAACAATAATCTCTGGCATAGTTGTATTATACCTGAAGTGCTTTGGATTTACCCTCTATATTTACCACGAGCTTTTTGTTACACTAAGAAGGATGAATGAAGATGAAGTCCAACAACGTCGTCGTCAGCAAGATGAGGCGTCGACCGAACAACGCTCGCGCATTCTTGGCCTTAAGTACCTTGATATGCGCCCCATCGAGGAGACACTGCCACTAGCACGCGACCTAATGACGATCGAGGAGATGCACAACCTCTATATGCTGCCGCTGACTGATGGCAATGAGCAGGAATCGTATCAGTTTGCCGTCACGACACAAACGCCCCAGTCGGTTATCCAGCGGACGCGGCGCACGTATCAAGACCGAGGGCTACCTGTCGAATTTTATTTGATTAGCCTCAGTGCCTACCGCGTGTTGATGAACCGCTTCGACCCACCAAAGAAGATCGTCTACGATGATATTAAGATTGCCAAAGCGGGTGATAGTGAGACCATCGCCGAGGTGAGCCAGACACTTGGGCGAGTGAGTAGTGAGGAGGTTTTCGACTTCTTGATCAACCAGGCGGATATGCTTGGTGCGAGCGACATCCATATCGAGAATGAACGCCATGATATCCGGATTCGCCTCCGTGTCGATGGTGCACTCCACCCCGTAGCGACGATCAGCCGGAGCCGCTACCGCGTGATCATGGGTGAGCTCGCCAGCCGAGCTGGTGTATCGAGTGCTTCGATGGAGCCGCAGTCAGGTCACATCCAAAAGGACGTGACGCATGGCAATGCGACGCACTTGCTCAACATCCGTGTTGAGACTGTGCCAACCATGTATGGGCAAGATGCCGTGCTGCGTCTCTTTAACTTTGACGAGAGCTTGCTTAATCTTGATTTACTGGGTATTCCGCCTAAGCAGCGCCAGCAGATTGATGAAATCATCAGCCATCCGCGCGGCCTTGTGCTGATGGTTGGGCCAACGGGCTCAGGTAAGTCTACCACGCTCTATAGTATGCTCAATGCCCTCAACACGACCGACCGCAAGATTATTACTCTGGAGGATCCAATCGAATATGGCCTGGCTGGTATCTCGCAAATCCCAATTAATACCAACGCCGGTGGAAGCTTTGGCGAGGGTTTGCGCAGCGTGCTTCGTCTCGACCCAGACGTTGTGATGGTGGGTGAGATCCGCGATGTCGATACGGCGCGCACAGCCATTCAAGCGTCTATTACTGGTCACTTGGTGATGTCGAGCTTCCACGCCAATAGCAGTAGCGCGGCCTTTAGCCGGATGATCGACCTGATTGGCGTGAACCCGATTTTTGCCAGCGCTATCCGCCTCGTGGTGGCGCAGCGTTTGGTGCGGCGGCTTGTGGATGAGACCAAGGAAGCTTATGAGCCAGATGATGCCACGCGGAGCTATGTCAAGCGAGTCCTGGCTGATATTCCTGAGGAGGTAGAGCATCCCGATCTCGACACCTTCAAGCTTTGGCGGCCAGTACCGAGCGATGATGCGCCATTTGGCTACAAAGGCCGTATGGTGATTATGGAGCAGCTTATCGTCACCCCAGGTATTCAGAAGTTCATCCGCGGTGACTTTACTGATGTCCACCCAGACGTCATCGAAAAAGCCGCTCAGCGCGAAGGCATGCTTACCCTCGAGCAAATTGGCGTCCTTGCTGCCCTGCGCGGCGAGACAACGCTGGAAGAAGTCAATCGAGTGATATAAACGCGCTATCTTGCTGAAGAATACCTAGGGTTAATCTGTGCTATGTACTGCATAGCGGATTTTGACAAAGTATCATTTTTTGCGTATTATACTATGGCATGTCGCATGAACAGATTACTTATCCACAAGAGCCCGAATTACCTCAAGTGTCTGTCATAGACCGTAACCCTGGTGGAGAAGAGCTTAGCATAATGCTACCAGACAGTGTTGGTAAAATGCCGTCTAGTGAGCGTGAGTCGAGCCTAAACGAACGGCAGTTAGAAGAAGATATAGCATCACTCAATGCGAGTTTTACAGTCTTTGGTGGTGTGCTTGAGCACTTATCGCTTGTGATGCAACAGCATAAGGAGGCGGCTATAGCTATGCAAAATACTGAGCATACGCTTCGGCAGTGCCACTTTACGAGTGAGAGGTATAAATACTGTGTGCGTCGTGCACTATTGTACGAAGCTAATTCGTGGCGTGCAACAAATATGCGGTTATATCCGGCAGCAGCGGAGCGTGCACAGCAATACATCAATAAGCAGCGCGATAAGCTAGCGATGCGAAGCGTGCGCGCCGTTAAGGCGGTATTTCTGGCTGGCGGAATAGTGCAGGTGCCAGATTGGTGTCATACGGTTATTCCAAAGCGTACTGAATGGCAGCAGAATAAAGCTCTGCTGCCATCGGCAGCTAACGATATATACCAAAAGTTAGTTCAGGAGGCGTTTGATTGGGCGGTGGCACAGTGCGAACAGATAGCCTTTGATGAGCTACAGCAATCATGCTACGATGACGAAATTGCAATCTGTAAATCGGAGAGTCAACATCTCGATGCATTACAAACAGAACATACGGCGTTAGTTACGCAGGCTCGGCAGCTTGAACAATCGCGAGACGAGGAACATACAACGGTACCGGCTAATACATTGCTGTCCTTCTGCCACTATCTCACAGAGCATGTACCACAAATTAGTCAGACGCAAATTGCACTCTTACAATGGTTTGATCGATCGGATAAGGCGATAACTCATGATATAGCACAGCGCTTGGTTGATCGCCTCTGGCCAAAGAGTGCACAGCACGCTGATCGTCAGTTAATTGATATGCAAACGGAACAGATCATTGCTGAGGCGGCTGAGCGGCTAGCCAATGCATTGGTAGCATATCAACCAACAGCTGACCAGCTAGCAACCCACGATTTGCCAAATGTATCTAGCAATAAACGACGCAGCATGGAAGGCTCAGTAGGCCTGCTACCTAACAAGTCGAATCAGCCAGATAATGTCACGTCGCTGCCAGTATCAGAACCACTACGCCTTCGTGTAGAAACCGAACGTGTGCCGCTTGATTACCTTACCTTGCCGCACAAGCTTGTACCATGGCTTGAGGCGGATAGTCGTACTGATAGTACGGTGAGTTGTAAAGTTGTTGTCGATAACGTACCTGGGGTGCTTGTGGTTGATTGTCGTAGCAAAGCACTGCAAGAAATTGAACGTCGGATGGACGGTTATCAATCAACTGCATGGGGTTATATAGCACCAAATGTACAACAGCGTCTTATGCATTACGCTCGAGCATCTGTGTCGGATGGTGGTTTAATTCATGCTGGTAAATTCTCAAGTGTTGATAAAAACGGCGAATCGACTTACCCGCACCCTGTGATTTACAGTAAGGACGCGAAGCACAATGTAATGCGTGTCTACATATCGAACCTACGGGTCAACCAGATGGACGATAGGCTTGCGAGTGTGCGTGAGCAACTTGCAGCGATGCAGGTGCACGAATTGATTATGCTGATCGGTGTTTGTGACAAGCAGCACCAGCTGGCGACATTGGCAGAAATTACTGGACGTTCTCGACGAGAGTTACGCAAACAGCGCGTAGGTAGCATTTAAAGAGAAACCGTGCAGAAATAAAACTACGTGGCTTTGTACGCTACGTAGTTTTATTTCTTGGGCTTACTGTCTCTTGCGCGACAAAACTCACCGATATAACCAGTGCTCTACGAGGTTACGTGAGGTATACAAAGTGGGAGGCAAGATTTAGGAATGTAGACCTTGGCGGGTATAATATCAGCCTAGCGAATAACCTTCGCTACAGCTTCCACTACGCGCTCATCAAATGGTGAGGGGATGACGTAGTCTGCTGTGGGCTCGTCAACCAGCGCTGCCAGCGCCTGGGCGGCGGCAAGTTTGTGCTCGTCGGTGATTTTTTGCACGCCGTTATCGAGCGCACCGCGGAAGATGCCCGGAAAGGCCAGGGCGTTATTGACTTGGTTGGGGAAGTCGCTGCGGCCAGTGGCGATGATAGCCGCGCCAGCTGCTTTGGCGCTATCTGGCATGATTTCTGGCACTGGATTGGCCAGGGCAAAGATAATCGGATCTTTGGCCATCATCCCGACGAGTTCTGGAGTCAGCAACCCAGCACGCGATACACCAATGAATACATCAGCACCGGCCATAGCGTCTTCGAGCGACCCCTGCTGCGAGGCATCAACATACGCAAGCAGGGCAGTTTTTTCGGCGTTGAGGTCGGTGCGGTGGCTGCCCACAATGCCTTTGCTATCAACCGCCACGATGTGTCGAGCGCCGTAGGTATGCAGTAGCTTGATGATAGCAGTGCCAGCAGCGCCAGCGCCGACCACGACGAATTTGCTATCAGCCAGGCTGCGGCCCGTCAGCTTGGCGGCGTTGATCAGCCCAGCCAGTACCACTACGGCAGTGCCGTGCTGGTCGTCGTGGAAGACGGGGATATCCAGCTCGGCCTTGAGGCGCTCCTCAATCTCGAAGCACTTGGGCGCGGCGATATCCTCGAGATTAATGGCGCCAAAGCTTGGTGCGATTGCCTTAACCGTAGCGATAATCTCCTCTGGCTGGTGCACATCCAGCACGATTGGCACGGCATCGACACCAGCAAAATGCTTAAATAGCAGCGCCTTACCTTCCATCACCGGCATCGCAGCCTTAGGGCCAAGGTTGCCCAGGCCCAGAATGGCCGAACCATCACTAATGACTGCCACGAGGTTATTCGTCCAGGTGTAGGTGGGTAGGCTAGCGGGGTCATCTGCAATTGCCTTGCTGACTGCGCCCACGCCGGGGCTGTAGTAGCTGCTGAGTTTATCGCGATTAAGCTCATCGTTATCGCGTAGGCTGGTGGTGATTTTGCCCTTATATTTTTTGTGTAGGTCGAGTGCAAGTTTGTTATAATCCATAAACTCTAGTATACCGCAGACAGGCAAGAAAGAGAAAGGAGTAGTCCAAGGATAAACAGCCGTTATTGCAATACTTTCGCGCCAAATGCTATTATATGATGCATGATACAAACCGAGCAAGGAGCCCTGCATAGCCGCAGCGGCTCACCATACGGAGTGATAATGAAAAAATCTATAGACCAGCAGTCACCTTATCACGATACTCGTCCCGAGCGTGCATCTACAAGAATAGAAGTTGCAATCAAAGAAGATAATAAACTCCATAGAAAATTCAAGCTGGCCCTTCGTGACGCGAAGAAATCAAAACACGAGAAGGACACTTATATGCGGGCCAAGTCAATAGTTAAAAACGACCAGCAAAAAGCGCTCGAGGAGTTTGTGCAGACTGGCGAGAGGAGCACGGTGCCACCAGGTGTTCTCCAACGCTACCAAGAGGAGCGAGCAATCTGCGAGGCTACGCTTGCCGAAATAGCCGGAGAAGAAGATCAAGCAATGAAGGATGGCGGCTATGAAGCAGAAGATGAAGTGATGGAAGCTGCAACGCATCTTGGTTATGCGCCATTGACGTCTGATGAAGCAGCAGAGCAGGCTAATGAAATATATAACGCAACTCAGCTTGGCAAAGACGTGCGGCAGCGGTGCCAAATCGTCGAAGATAGGATTGGTGAGATCAACGCCGAGCTGGCATATCATATGGGCCTCACGGAGCCACCCTTGGCGGTTATATCTGAGGAAACAGCAATTCGTATCTGGGGCAAAGAAGCGGTCGAGAAGGCACAATCGGCTGGTGAGATGGGCGAGCCTGGGTATATTGATGTCTTCCCTGATAATGACCGAACATCACGCTCAGGCAGCAAGCTGGGGTATGGTAGCCGTATAACACCAGAGTTTATCAAAAAAGATGCCAGCCAGCGGCTAGCGGAGGTGCTTGTGGGGTCTGCTGGCGAAGCGTGGACAGTGCAAGAGCTAGGTGATGCAATTTATGATCCAAGCAAAGTGCAAACAAAACTCGAGCGGTATAGACGAGCAAATGCCTTGCTGTATAGTGCACAAAAATCAGATAGCCCCACTATGATCATTACAGAAGAGCTGGAGCGTAGTGGTCTTGTACTCCAGCGCGGCCAGCGATACCTCATAAATGAGCATGGCCAGCGAGGCTATTCAACCAATGTCTATCGAGCGGTGTCGGCAGACATTGCTATGCAAGGACTAACAGAAGAGATGCCAGTAAGTGGCCGCGCCAAACAACAGATTCGGTGGACGCTATATGACACTACAGCTGCAGCGCATGGAGCAGCCAACACTACTCACAGCGAGGCATCGCCAGCCGCTAATAGCGCAGAAAATGAAGTTTCGGTCAGTAGCATGCTAGACATCGATGATGCACTGGCAAAGCGAGCACTCGAGGCTGTCCGTGCCGCCGCTGACCGTCAAGCAGCAGAAGCCAAAGAGCAGCAAGAAGCTCTCCGCGCTGCGGAGGCTGCCCTCAGTGCAGAAGTACGCGTCCAGATCGAGCAGCTTGTAGAGCTTGCACAGCCACTGATTGATCGCTTGCGAGAAAATAGCGCTGACGATAATGCAGACAAGCAGGTATTTCCTATTCAAGATTTGCCCGAGATAGGGAGCCAGTACGCTTCTGAGTACGACCTAGAGATATTCCTCAACAAAGCTCGGCAGGCTGGGCTTATCAACAAAAAACAGCTGCGCAATCGTGCGCTGCCATCTGCTGGCGAGGCGCTTGTGCTTATCCTTTATGCATACGACCCGCAGACGATGTATGACCTAGTGCGTAATGATGCTGCTAAGCGTGTGCTCCAGCATAAATTCCAGCAAGCGTACGAGAACAGAGCTGCACAGGTAGTGAATGGCCGCGAAGGTGGAGCAAGCGCAGCCCAAGAAAACACCACCAGCTAAACTAGTTGCTATATATACGAAAGTGCGGTATAGTTTAGATTATAAATCCAAAATAGGCATCATCCACCAGTGATGGTACAGAGAAAGAGGAGGAAAAATGATAAACAGGCAAGAAGGCGGCTTACAGAATAGTCTCGCAGAAAAAATACGCAAAAAGTATGTCCCTCTGACTGCAATCATAGCTATAGGTGCTGGTGCTTTGGCAGGCTGTAGCTCACCTGAAAAAGCACCACGAAACGCAACACAACCAACTGCTGCCACTGCCGAAGCAACGTCGTCAGCAACCGCAAATCCATCCATCGAAGCGTCAGCGGACGAAAAGACTCCACAGCCTGAGCGATCTCGCTCTACCGACAAAGCAACGGAGATACCATCGTTCCCAGCGTCTCCAACCCAATCGCCTGAGCAGCAATCAGCAGAAGAGCTTTTACCCGGCGAGGAGAAGCTGAGTGATGAAGAAAACCAAGCTTTCCGGAAGGAACTAGACCAAGCTTTGAGGAATGGAAGTGAAATCAATATTGGGCGCGGTATCTTTATTATTGAGAGGGATGACGCGCCAGACCAGAAGGGTGTATCGCTCTATACTGCGATCTCTGACCCTGTGGTTGCCAATGTGGGCAAAGGAGCAACTCAGCCTGTATCAGCCAATGAACCAGTAGAGTACTTTGTTTACAACGCGAAGACCGAGCAGTGGTCGAAGCTTCACAAAGAGAAGATTCCAAACTATTTTGTAATAGATAGAGACGGTAATGCGCAGCCAGGGCTGCAACTCCAGCGAACACAATTTTGGGCAGAGAAAGAGGGGAGTGACTTACGAGATGTTGTCAGTACTGGTACAGACGGTCTGATGACGCCAACAGAAGGTAGCTATCTGACGGGAGTAACGGAAGACATTGCTAAGAAGAGTGCCAACTACTCTAGCTCGACCAGACAAAAGGCGGCTGATGCTGCGGTTGAGTCAATGACACATCATCGTTCTTGATAGGGTGAGCGAAAAACAAATACCTCTCCTCGTATTTTTAAGGAGAGGTATTTGAGTAGAGGGAGAGCTGGTATATAAATACACTGGTAAAAATGCACTTCACACCTCTTCTCCCTGCACGCAAAATATGGTACAATCAATAACTGAATTGTCATCTAATAATTAAATAGAGAGAAAGTCATGAGTTTTGCACTGATCCAAAAAGTCAATGACCAGCAGAAAAAGCCTGCCGTCGTTGATGTGCGGAGCGGCGACATAGTCCGCGTCCACCAAAAAATCAAAGAAGGCAACAAAGAGCGCATCCAGATGTTCGAGGGCGTGGTTATCCGCACCGACAACAAAGGCCAGCACACTAGCCGCATCACCGTTCGCAAAGTTGCTTCGGGCGTCGGTGTCGAGAAATCATTCTTGCTGCACAGCCCGCTGGTCGAAAAAGTCGAGATTGTGCGCCGGGCTAAGGTTCGCCGCAACTTCTTGAGCTTCTTGCGCAAACGCAGCGGTAAGTCGGCCCGCCTGACTGCTGTTAAGTTCGACCGCGAGGCGGTGAACGCCGTCCGCGACAAACATGCCGAAGAAGAAGCCGCTCGCTTGAAAGAAGAGAAAGCCAAAGAAGCCGCCGAGAAGAAGGCTGCCGAAGAAGCCAAACAGGCCGAATTGGACGCCAAGGCTGCCGAAGTGGCCGCCCGCCACGCCGAAAATTAACGGCAGTCTGTATCTAGCGCTAACGATAAATCCCGCCGATCAGCGGGATTTTGGTTTGCTAGCGAAATAACCGTGAAAATGAAAGTGCCCGCCGAGGCGGCTCAAGCAGAACGATATGTTCCGCGAGCCGCCCCAGCGGGCGTCGGAGAGGAAACGGCCCACCGAAGTAGGCCAGTGGCAGGGCAGGATTTCTGCCTGCGGGCCGTCTCCTCGGGGCTAGGTGTCAGCGGCCGCCGTGGCGGTGGGCTGGCGACACATTCGTTGTTGCCATGGAGATACCGAACACGACGACACTAAAAAGCATCAATGTGCCGAGAAAACTCTCCAGGAAGGAAAGGGCAGGTATCACACTGAAAGCACTGTGCAGCGCTCCCAGGGTGAGCATCATAACCCAGGCCAGAAAGGCCCAGGCCGCAGTCGGTATTCCGACCATGATAAAAATTATGAAGAGTTTCCCCTTCATGAGCTAAACACCTCCTCTCTACATCAATGTGTTTAGCTTACCAATATTATAACACAAAACCCGCCGCCTGTGCCTGCGATTGAGCCTATCGCTGCCATTTGTTATCATGAACTTATGATTCTGGGGATCGACGAGGTTGGGCGCGGGCCATGGGCAGGGCCGCTGGTGGTTGGCGCGGTGATTCTGGGCGGCGCCGAGATTGACGGCTTGGACGATAGCAAAAAGCTGACCAAAAAGCGCCGTGAAGCGTTGGACGTGGAAATTCGCGAAAAGGCTGTGGCTTGGGCGCTGGGCTGGGTGAGTGCCCAGGAATTAGACGATATTGGCATGAGCGAAGCGCTGCGGCTGGCGACGCGGCGAGCGGTCGAGCAAATTCAAGCGCAATGCCGCCAGCAAAATCTAGCTTTTAGCGAAATCATCATCGATGGCAAGGTGAATT
>ERZ772948.1025-NODE-1025-length-17187-cov-30.082594_pt1 | contig 17187 bp, 20 predicted proteins | sample MGYA00511945_ERZ772948 | MGnify/ENA primary metagenome ERZ772948 (study PRJEB29015, sample SAMEA2737927) | human oral metagenome | biome: human oral; feature: human-associated habitat; material: dental | place: China | collected 2141 ... | reverse complement strand
TGTGGGCAGGAATAAGGATCATAGGGCGTGGAGGATTGTCAGTGGCAGAATTTTTGCCCCATAATTCGGCCATAAATTCTAGATTCCAGAGCGAAATTTGGCCCATTTTTGAGAATCATGCTACAAAAGGCCCAGCTCATTTAGGTATTCTCCGCGTGCGCGGAGGTAGTTCCTAAAATATCCCCCTTGGACACCAAATTTTCAAGTATTCTCCGCGTGCGCGGAGGTAGTTCCCTGTAGGGCCCCAATCTTCCTGATTGGGCTTTGTATTTTCCGCGTGCGCGGAGGTAGTTCCGAAGCCACGTTCCATTTTGTGCCATTTCGCAGCTTTGGTGATACCAAGTTTATTGCGTAAAACTCCGTTGGGATAGAGATAGGCTTCCCATCGGTCGTTTTCTTGTTTCCAGTCGTCGTACTCACTCATGAATGACTCGTGGTATCTGGTGGGGTGACCCCATAGCGCTGGAGGATCTCATCCCGGATTTCATCTGAGGTTTTCTCTCCCAAGATAATTCGGATGACATCGTCAATATTCTGGTCGGTTAGCTCATACCCCTCAAGACGGGAATTGGCGACAACATCGTCCAAGTGTTGTCGTTGTTCTGGTGTGAGCGGCGCGTTTTCACGGGTGTACATAATGATCTACCTCATTACTTATCAAGAGGAATAAAACTAACTTTACCTCTTCAAATATGGCATATTCCTAGCTATTACACAAGGTATTTAACGGTAAACCGGGTTTACATTTTTACATTATTTTACTTAATACTATGAATATTATCCTTATATGGAAGCTTATTCAGCTGCTGGGAAAACATGGTTCGGCTGGTGGTTGGTAGAACATTATCTTCCGTATCACGTTGATTGCCCGAATAGTTGTGGATTGGGGGAGCCTGCTAGGGGTAGATAGGATCCGCCATACTTTCAGGTGGGCTATGGATCGTTCGACCACATACCGGATCTGGTTGATACCCTTGTTGAATCGCCTCTGCCAGCCTAGTAGGGGTTTGCCGGGTCTTCTCTTGAAGGGCGTGTCGCATCCTAACCCCACATATCCTTTATCTGCGGTACAGTGCCAGGGTTGCATATGGTCGAATAACCCGGTGTGTCGTATAGCTGTGATGTCATGGGTTGATCCTGGTAGTGGCTCGGAAATATAGAATATTTCACCCGCCTGATCTGTGAGTATTTGCAGGTTATGCCCTGCTTTGTGGTGTTTCCCGCTGCACAAGGTTTCTGGCGTTTTCCACCACCAGCATGGCACGAGCGTGCCATCGAGTACGTATGTTGGGACATAAGGTCTTTCGGCCTTGGCGGTGGCGGTAACACTACATCAAGGATGTTCAACACAGTATTAATGGCTCTGGAGATAGTGGGTTGGGACGTGCCAAAAATACCAGCTAGGGTTTGTTGCCTTATGTTTTCTTGCAGGTAGAGCATGGTAACCTGCACACTGGTGAGCACTCCCAAGCTTGGCGGGCAGTGGTGCGGTATCCCTGATGTGGTGATGATATTCGCTAGGGTGAGGAGATTATTTGTGGTGAGTGTGCTAGGATCAGCGGTGCGGGGTCGATAGAGTATTTTGTTGTTTTTCACACTTACTATAAGTACACTACCGGCCTCGTTTTCCTATGCTTTCGGGGGTAATCATTCAATGGGTAGTGGGCTCGTTATTTACAACGCCTGAATAAGCTTCAATAAAAGGCCCAGCTCATTTAGGTATTCTCCGCGTGCGCGGAGGTAGTTCCCACCCTCGAACTCACCACCAAACCCCCCTACGTATTCTCCGCGTACGCGGAGGTAAATCCTATCCGTCTTTATTAACTTCTTATAAGAAACTCTTCACCCGAGCACGCAACTCATCCGCAAACCCATAAATATCCGCCACCACATTCAGGTCATGCATGTGCTCTTTCTTATCAGCGTCAAAAATGCCAATGCGTGGTGTTTTACGGTCGAAATACAGCCGGGCAATGGGCTTACGGTTGTTGTCCTTGTAAAGAATGGCGCAATAGCTCTTCGCATCACGGATCACCACATCAGTTGCCGGCACCTCAGAACAGCAAATAGCCCGAATAATGCTATACCCCTCAATCTCCTCATCAGTAGTGACGATCCCGTTATCCGCGCCGGGCTCTTCCTGCACGGGGCTGATGGCGGTGTCAGCGGTGGAGGCTTGGGAGGGTTGTTCCAGCATGGCTGTAGTGGGGGAGTCATCATAGTCTTGTGCTGACCGTAGCCGCCGGTTGGCTTCGTCCTTCAGCAGCTGTGATGAGGCAGTGGCCACGAGCGTGGTGAACGCCTCCAGGTTTTGGGCTGTCATGCGTTTCGATGTGATTTTGGAGGCGATGAATTTCACCCACTCAGGTGATGGATCTTTCAAGAAGCCGCTGAGAAGCTTTTTGATCTCTGCAATGTATTTCAGCTGCTCAGCATTCGTCGTGATAGTGCCCGAGTCGAATTTTGATTTGGTGCACATTTCTAGGTAGGGCAGCACGCGGGGGTCTATATTGCTCAAGTCAATCGTCATGAAGGGGCGTTCGTCCATGCGATTGACCGCATCCAGCTGGGCATAGAATTCGTACACCTCGCCGTTGGTGAGGATAGCGAATTCGGTATCGGTCGCGTTGAAGTAGCGTATCAGCTGTTTAGCGTGGTCGATACTGAGCGGCTCCCCGATCTTTTTGCACTCGATCAGGAAGCGGAAATCTTCCCCGGCTTTAATAGCGAAATCGACCTTCTCTCCCTTTTTCACGCCTATATCAGCGGTGTACTCGGGGATGACTTCGCGTGGGTCTGTGGCGTCATACCCTAGGACCGTGCTGATGAAGGGGATGATGAAAGCAGTTTTAGTCGCTTCCTCGGTTTCGATAATAGGTTTGAGGTCTTTCACCTTCGCGGCTAGAGTTTCGATGCTTTGCGCAATACTCACAGGGGATTCCTTTGCAAATAGTGGAGGTTAATGCTTGGGATAAAAGCCAGGATCAGCTGAGGCTGAGGCCACATGCACTCACATGCCGGGTGCGGCCAACACGGTAGAGCCGCTCCCAGGTGCGCAGCAGGTGCACGGTAACACCTAACTCGGCGGCCATGGCCACGGGCTCGGAATCGCATTCCCACGCGGCTTCTTCTACCAGGCCATCATCTAGCAGCTGGTTAGCGGCCCACTCGTCGGCTTCGCGTTCATTATCCGGTGTAGAGCAATCATGATTGTGATACGCATGCCCCAGTTCATGGGCAACAGCACACACCCGAGTTACCGGGTCCAGCCCATGCCGGGCATAGATCGTACGAGTCAGGGGATGCCAGCACACATTCATGCGTGGGGTAAGCGCCCCCATCTCGACAAGGTGAACGTTGAACTGACGCAATAAAAATTCCAGCCGTTGTTCAGTATCATTCACAATGACTCCTCAAAACTGATAACTGACTTAAACAATTATGAAACAAATCCATGCCAAAAGCAATAAATTTTGGCGAAAAAATACGTGCAATAAATCTCAAAAACAAGGAAATCAAAGCGAAGTTGCACAGAAGCTTATTCAGCTTCCCCACACATGGCTGGTTTCCGGAGGTAAAGAGAGGCAAGCTAGATGGCATATTCTTTTTGATTTTCCACGGCTGAATAAGCTTCCAGAATCATAGTGATAACCGTGGAAATGCAATTCTCCGGGAAAGAAGCTGGAAATGTCATACATCGCATCCATCATCATTCGAGATGCTGCCGAAAAACCCGAGGATGTCGCTACCCAAGCCAAGAATTTAATCGCATCATATTTTTCTTCAGAAAAAGAATTCCCAAGTGTGCGAGTTCATGTGACACCTATAAAGCAGCGGCGTGACCTGGGAATTGTCGAAATTGATATCTCGCAGTCTCGGGAACGCGAGCGGCTGGATCTCTTAAAGAAAATTTTCATGAAGCTTTGTGCTGAGACCGACTGGGGCATGGAGCTTGATTGGGATGGCATTGAAGTCGTGCTTTCCGGGGATTTTGAATACCTGCGTCGCCCCCGCGGCAAGTCTGACCCCGTCGTATTCGACCCATATTCCGATGAGGAACAGGACAACCCTTATTGGGAAAGGAAAACTCAGCTAGCCGCTGACGATTAGGAGATTAATAGACCCTGCTAAGCGCCTAGACTTTCGCCAAACAATCTCACCAGGCTGGTGGGGTTTTTCTTATGCCCAAATAAATAGAAAGGGCACTAAAAGATACGAATCAGAGCGCTCCCCATGATATTCTCCTCGTGTGTGGAGGTAATTCCACAATATAACAATTACCCAGGTCTTCCGGAGCCGGGCCAGGCCACACGTTGAGCAAGGGCTGGGTCGGCCGTCGATAAGCTAAACTCGGCACACACCAACCAACGTCGTCTAGAATCTTTGCTGGGGCGCGCCTGACGATGGCGGCCATTCGACAGAAGGAAAGCTCATGAAGGTTCTCATCACCGGCGGCGCAGGCTACATCGGCTCTACCATCGCAGCATGCTGCACAGACAATGGCATCACACCCGTCATCCTGGATGACTACAGTAAAGGGCTCCGGGAATTCGCGCGGCCGTATGCGAACTACGAGGGCGACATCGCGGACACCGCCCTCATCCGCCGCATCCTGTCCGAACACCCCGATATTGATGCCGTCATCCACTGCGCCGCAAAAATCGTGGTCCCGGAATCCGTATCCGAACCACTGGCCTACTACGAAAACAACGTCGCTAAGTCTATTACGCTGCTGCGCGAGCTCTCGGCCCTCGGCGTCCGCCGGTTCATCCTCAGCTCGACCGCATCCATGTACGAAGCAGGCGATGACTACATGGTCGATGAGTCCGCAGCAATCGCCCCGCAAAGCCCTTATTCGGCATCGAAATGGATGCTAGAACGCATCCTGCGTGACTTCGCCGCCACCGGTGACATGAACGTGATCGCGCTACGCTACTTCAACCCCATCGGCGCCGACCCGGCCATGCGCAGCGGCCTCCAAGACCCCAAGCCGACACACGCCCTCGGCAAAATGATCGAAGCATACCAACACGAGGGAGTATTCACCGTCACAGGTATTGATTGGCCCACCCGGGACGGCTCCGGGCTCCGCGACTACGTGCATGTTTGGGATCTCGCCCGGGCCCATGTGGCAGCCCTCCAAAACTTCGACAAGGTCATCGCAAGCTCCGCAATCGACGGCTTCGACATCATCAATCTTGGAACCGGAACAGGCACAACAGTGTTCGAGCTTGTCGACGCGTTCAAGGACGCCACCGGCAAACCACTCGACGTACAAACCGCACCCCCACGACTCGGTGACGTCGCAGGGTGCGCGACCCTGACAGCCAAGGCCGAACGGCTCCTCGGCTGGCGGGCCGAGCTAAGCATCGCCGACGGGGTGAAAGATTCACTCAAATGGGCCGAAAAACTTCCATCCATACTCGCCCGCGAACAAGCCAATGCAACGGCAAAAGACCGTTAACTCGATCACCGGCCCGGCTTGGGTTTTATGGTGATGGCACGACGGGCGCCGTTCAACGGGATGGGCCGGCAAGCCACTCCACGCTCAACCGCAGGGCTACCCTTACCCTATGACGATCGGACCACAGAAACTCGGGCCCTACTGGCTGATCGGCGCCACCACGTTCTCAAGGATCGGCACACTCGCCTACACCGTTGTGATGACGTGGGCGGTCAGCAAAGCCGGGGGCAATAACAGTGTGGGCTGGGTGAATGCGGCCGCAGGCTTCACCATCGTTCTCGTGGGAATCTCCGCCACCTCCTGGCTGGACAAATTCAACAAACGAACCCTGCTTCTTCTACTCGATATCTCCGCGGCTGTGGTCTGCCTCGCCGCCGCTGCGGTACTGCTCTTAGTGCCGATGAGCAGCGTTGTTTTCACCGGGGTGGTCGTTGCCGTCGTAACGTCAGCAGTCGCCAGTTTGTATTCGCCAGCCAGTCGAGCGCTCATCCCGTCGATGGTCCCTGCAGAAGGACTAGAGCGATACAACAGCGTTTACACGGGTTTTAGTGAAACCTCTCGTGCCGCCGGGCCAGGACTGGGCGCATTACTACTCGCGGTTGGGGGATCGGAAGCCTTTCCGCTGAGCCTCATAATAAACAGCATCTCTTTTATCATCTCCTTTCTCCTCACACTTCCACTCCCGCCGGCCCCACCACGCCAGGCCAACGAACACAAGCAAAAGGAACATACATTCTTCCAAAGCGTTCGCGTTATCACCAAACATTCGATTCTGCGGGGTGAGGTACTAGGCGCATTGAGTATCAACTTCCTCCTGCCGAGCAACACATTCATTCTGTTAAACCGCATAGCAGAGACCGGCGCAAAAGCATCCATGTTCGGGCTTGCGAATTTTTTCGAAGCAGCCGGGGCGGTTACCGCCGCGCTGACTGCCGCAATCATCGCGGTATGGTTGCGGCGCATCCATGCAAGCCAGCTCATGACACCGATTGCCCTGGCTTTGCTTTTATGCCTTGCCGCTGGGATATGGGCAACCATTATCTCGCTGACGATCGTCACCGCACTCGTGACGGTTTACAACATCAGCCTCTTCAGCCAGCTACAACGCGAAATCCCGAGAGAAAAGATGGGCAGTGTCATTGCGGTCGTCACCACGAGCTCTGCAGCCGTGATGCCGCTCGGGAATCTAGTTTTCTCTAAACTCTCCACCACCATACCCACGCACATGCTCATTTGGGCCACAACCACCACCCTCCTAGTGACAGGGTTGGCGATAACGATTGGCAACCGAAAACACGGGGGATCGGTTTGAATGAAGCTCAGCTGCTGGGAAAGCATGCTCCTGCTAAGCGTTGAATGGCTACGAGAGGAATAAGCTTCAGTGCAATGTATTGGCGGGATTATAAAGGATCACGGGGCATGGAGGATTGTTAGTGGCAGAATTTTCACCCCATAATTCGGCCATAATTCCCAGATTCCAGAGCCAAATTTGGCCCATTTTTGAGAATCATGCTATAAAAGACCCAGCTCATTTAGGGTATTCTCCGCGCACGCGGAGGTAGTTCCCCCAGGGCAGTAAGAAGGCGTTTGTGCGTGGGGTATTCTCCGCGCACGCGGAGGTAGTTCCCATAACACCACCTCACCAGGGGAAACCTGGTCGTATTCTCCGCGCACGCGGAGGTAGTTCCCCGGATTCGCTGTTGAATCAGATGGGGTTTGGGTATTCTCCGCGCACGCGGAGGTAGTTCCTTTTCATTGTAGAAAGAAATGATACTATCGCCGTATTCTCCGCGCACGCGGAGGTAGTTCCAGGGTGTTAGCGTGGCGGTCCTTAACCTTGGCGTATTCTCCGCGCACGCGGAGGTAGTTCCCATGGAAAAGTCTTTCCGTCAGAATGGGAATCGTATTCTCCGCGCACGCGGAGGTAGTTCCGACTCCCCAAACTCAATATGCTTCGCCCCACCGTATTCTCCGCGCACGCGGAGGTAGTTCCCATGGTGAGTAGTGCGTTTTTGTTATGGATAGGTATTCTCCGCGCACGCGGAGGTAGTTCCCCCTACTCCGAAAGCGGTTATTGGGGGGTGGAGTATTCTCCGCGCACGCGGAGGTAGTTCCCTGATATGGCGACCCTATACATGGCGCCACCAGTATTCTCCGCGCACGCGGAGGTAGTTCCCCTAGCCTACCGCACCGCGCGCGCTTATCGGTATTCTCCGCGCACGCGGAGGTAGTTCCGATAGCAGGTGTGCGGCTTTGGGGGATTGGTAGTATTCTCCGCGCACGCGGAGGTAGTTCCACCCGAAAGGATTCCTCATGCCCACTATCGCCGTATTCTCCGCGCACGCGGAGGTAGTTCCTATGTAGTAGATGGTCAGAAAGGAACAGAAAGGTATTCTCCGCGCACGCGGAGGTAGTTCCTGGTATAGCAGGTGTGCGGCTTTTGGTGATTGGTATTCTCCGCGCACGCGGAGGTAGTTCCTGGATTGAGCCTTTGGCTGCGTCCATGCTATCGTATTCTCCGCGCACGCGGAGGTAGTTCCACGCCCGGCCCTGATGTGAAACAGATAACAGCGTATTCTCCGCGCACGCGGAGGTAGTTCCCACCAGACCCGAGGGTGGTTCCAGCGTGGCCGGTATTCTCCGCGCACGCGGAGGTAGTTCCCTTGACGGCGCATGGCCGCCATGGCCATTTCTGTATTCTCCGCGCACGCGGAGGTAGTTCCGCTTGCGATATCCGCAATCTGCGGCTCCCCATGTATTCTCCGCGCACGCGGAGGTAGTTCCCAGGAGAAAATCACGGTGATTGTTTCGGCGGAGTATTCTCCGCGCACGCGGAGGTAGTTCCTAGTTAGCCCCCCCTAAAAAACCCAGGCCACGGTATTCTCCGCGCACGCGGAGGTAGTTCCTACGGTTCGGGTAGCGTGTTTGTTGAAATGGGGTATTCTCCGCGCACGCGGAGGTAGTTCCGGATGCGGTCGATGATGAGTTTAGCTAGTTCGGTATTCTCCGCGCACGCGGAGGTAGTTCCGAAGCGCCGCGTTCATGTTAGCCCACGGGTCGGTATTCTCCGCGCACGCGGAGGTAGTTCCCTGTCCCCGCCTTGACCATCCAACAAATCAATGTATTCTCCGCGCACGCGGAGGTAGTTCCCAGATCATAGCTGCGGTACACCCATGTGTCGTGTATTCTCCGCGCACGCGGAGGTAGTTCCATTGCTACCGGCGTGGGTGGGGCGCTCACTGCGTATTCTCCGCGCACGCGGAGGTAGTTCCTGAACCGCAATAGTGAGAATCGGGACGGGGGCGTATTCTCCGCGCACGCGGAGGTAGTTCCAGCCCCAATCTCTTTCGATGCCAACGCAAGCTGTATTCTCCGCGCACGCGGAGGTAGTTCCCCGGCCGGCTTCTCATCAACCCCGGCTGGGTCGTATTCTCCGCGCACGCGGAGGTAGTTCCGACCGGCCTACATGCTGGGTTTGAAACAGGCCGTATTCTCCGCGCACGCGGAGGTAGTTCCGGTGTGACTGATAGTGTGGTGGACAAAATCAAGTATTCTCCGCGCACGCGGAGGTAGTTCCAGGATTGCCGCACATGTGCGGTAGTAGGCATCGTATTCTCCGCGCACGCGGAGGTAGTTCCTTGAATATGTGCTCACGTATTCATTCAACTATGTATTCTCCGCGCACGCGGAGGTAGTTCCGATTGCAAGATGCGTTTGGAAGGCGCCCCCGAGTATTCTCCGCGCACGCGGAGGTAGTTCCCATTTTCCGCCAATTTTCCCGCCCAAAAAGCGGTATTCTCCGCGCACGCGGAGGTAGTTCCAGGGGCTTGGGCTTCGATCAAGAAGTGTGCGAGTATTCTCCGCGCACGCGGAGGTAGTTCCACCCAGCAAGAACAGGTGAAACCAGAGGAAACGTATTCTCCGCGCACGCGGAGGTAGTTCCCAGTCGTAAAGAAAGTGGTAGTGCAACAGAACGTATTCTCCGCGCACGCGGAGGTAGTTCCATCGCCAAAGGCGGCCGGGATATTGCCGGCTTGTATTCTCCGCGCACGCGGAGGTAGTTCCTTGGCATTGGTGGCTTTGATGAGCTGGGAGGTGTATTCTCCGCGCACGCGGAGGTAGTTCCTAGCGCAAGTGGTTTTCCACACTGTGCGCCATGTATTCTCCGCGCACGCGGAGGTAGTTCCCTTGGGGATAGCGACTACGCAAAACTTATTGGCGTATTCTCCGCGCACGCGGAGGTAGTTCCGCGCATGCCTATTGCCTATATGGGTATGGATGCTGCCCAGTATTCTCCGCGCACGCGGAGGTAGTTCCGTTTTCTAACCAATCGCTTTCAGGTTTCGTGGGTATTCTCCGCGCACGCGGAGGTAGTTCCTACTACCGGCGGCAAGGCTATGTCATCCTCGAGTATTCTCCGCGTGCGCGGAGGTAGTTCCGCCGGGGAAAAGGCCAGTGTTTTTAGGCATGAGAAATCCTTGTCTTAGAGTAGGGCAATAGTGGCGGGTTTACCTGATGTGCCCTTGGTGAGCGCGATAGTGACTACAGGGCCAGCAGCGGCCTTGACTACCTTGCCGTCGGCTGCGGTGCTGAGCTTGTCGCCGGCAACAAACGTGCCAGCGGCTAGGGCATCGAGAACATGCCCGGCGCGGTAAACCGTGACATAGCCGTCCTTTTTTCTACATCATGAGCTACTACACCGAACGGGTAAGCGTCAACAGCGGCAATATCAACGATCGGGGTTCGGCCAACAATGTCGTCGGCGGGAACAACGAATGTGCCGGCGGGGATTTTCTTCTTCGCTTTCACCGTGATAGCGGCTGCTGGATCGTAGTGAACTTTAGTGATATCCATGGTATTCCTTACTGTTTGTGGTTTTTGCGGAGCGCTTTAGGCACCCATGAGCTGGGGTAGGTTACCGGGTCTGGCTGGGGTTCGTTACCTACCCCGGACCCGGATTGGACGTTTTGGCGGGGGCTATTCGACGGCGGGGCGGTATTTCCTGCACCGTAGAGTTCTTTAATCCTGGCCGCGCGGGCCTCTAGTTCTTCTTTCGTGCCAGTGCCCAGCAGCGGCACATCCTCAGGTTTGATGCCGTGGGCTGCTACGACTTCCAGCAGCAGGTTCGTGGTTTGGGCTTGGGCGAGTTCCTGCTGGGCGGCGGCTAGTTTCTCTTGGGCTAGCTGGAGTTCTGATTTCTGCGAGTCCTCATGCTGCTGCCATTTCTGGGCGGCGGCTTGAACTGCATCGCGTTCTTGCCGGGTTTTTTCCAGCTCCGCTAGGGCTTCTTCCAGGGTCATCTCCGGGGCTGGGGACTGCGATGGGGAGGATTCTTCCGGGTTCTGCACAGTAGGGTTCGTGGTTTCTTCCTGTTTTTCGTCTTGGGTATCGGTGATATTATTCGGCATGATTGCCTCCTTGATTGTGTGAAATGTAAATAGATAAACCCCACTGAGCAGTGGGGGCGGATTTCAAATCGTGGCCTTCAACCCGGATAATGGTTTTGGGCACGAGAAAACCCGCCCCTCAAATGTGAGACCGCGGGTTTCGTTGATTAGTCAGGGTGGATTACGCTGCTGCGTAATTAACAGGGGTCATAGTTTTCCGGATCTTTCCCCACTCTCCCGCTTGGAAATGCAAGTGAACGACTTCCCCGGTGCTTTTGCGGATTAACGTCAAAGGTGTACCTTCAGGATTCAGGAAACGTTCATCCCCATCAAATGCCTCTACCGCAGCGATAGGGGTGAAAAAATACTCGGCGTTTTCCATACCCTCCACACGCGCATGCGGTGTACCCTTTTTCACCATTTTTCTTGCTTCTTCACGAAAGATAGCGTAAGCAGCTTTTTTGTCGATCAACGTCAAACACCTCCCAATAGGTCAACTACATTTTACCAAATGGTTGGATGACATCTGTTAATAGCACACTACCGGGACAGCATTATCCAGTCTGGCCAGTATAACAGGAGCATCCTCAACACCATATTCTCCTTCTAACTCAATTTCTACCCCTAGCTGTGCGTCAATAAACGACGTTTTCCCATCATTCTTTTTCCAGAGCACCACATGCCTCTGCGCAGAGTCGATGATTTGGAATGAAAATATCCCGTACCCATCGGGCATTTTTCCAAGAATATCTTTCCATTCTTTAGCAGTGGTTTCGATTATTTTTACGGGCTCTCCGTCTGGGGTTTCCCACATCTTGTATTCTCCGTGTGCGCGGAGGTAGTTCCAGGGTTCGTGGTTTCTTCCTGTTTTTCGTCTTGGGTACTGGAAGCTTATTCAACGTCTCTAAACATGACTAGTCTCTGTAAGTAAGGAAAGACAAGCTAGATAGCATTTTCTTTCTGATTTTCCTCCTGTTGTCGTAGATGGATTTTCCCAGTAGCTGAATAAGCTTCCTGGTGATATTACTTGGCATGATTGTCTCCTTGATTGTGCGAAATGTAGGGATGGGTATAAATAAACCCCACCGGTCTGGTGGGGTTAGTCCATAGCGATAGGGAGCATGGGGCCAATCCTGGCGAGCCCTTCCGCGTTTCAAACGCACGTGGGCCAAACCCCTCAAAATCAGGCAGATTTGGGCATAAGATAACCTGTAATCTCATTACATGAAATCACAGGTGTGTTGGTGGTTAAGCAGCCAAATAGTGCACAGGGATCATAGTAGCCTTCATGTCTACCCATTCTTCCAGATGGGTTTGGATGTGCATCTTAACTACTTCCCCATCAGACTTGCGGACAAGCGCCACAGGAGTTCCAGGAGGGTTTAAGAACCGCTTATCTCCCTGAAAAGACTCCAACGCGGCAATAGTAGCGAAGAAAAACTCATCATTTTCCAATCCGGTTTCCTTCACATGAGGCGTACCTACCTTCACCATTTCATCCGCTTCTTTGCGGAAGATGTCGTAGGCGGTTCTCTTATCAATCACCACAAACACCTCTTTTACATACAACCAGATCTGACTTACATGCTAGCAAATGGTTGAATAACATCAGGAAGATTCCAGGCTACAGGCTCAGCGTTGTCCAACCTAGCAATAATGACATCGGTGGCAGCTTCATCATCTATTTTCTCATAAGGAATTACCTTTCCAGCTTGGGGATCAACGAATACCACGCCACCGCTTTCCTTCTTCCAGAGAGTATTCTCCGCGTGCGCGGAGGTAGTTCCATCAAGATACCTCCTTTTCATGCAAAACCCGCGTGCCCCTATATGAAGCATGCGGGCTAAAAATTGGTTTATTAATCGAGCTCTGCAGGTACAGCAGGCAATGGATTATCCGGCATATAAACTACTTCATCATCATTCGGGGGCTCACAGATCGTGGCTTTATACCGGATCTTTTTCACCGACTCGAAAATCTTCCGCTGTAGCTCTTCCTGCTTCTCAGGAATAATGATGAACGTATCCAAATCCCCATTATCATTAGGGTCATAATCAAGCGAAACGAGCACCTCATCGGCAGCCCTTATAGTATAAGCATCCTCATTATTAGTAAATAAGATCATGCTACTCATATAAGGTTCTTGTAATAGAAGATCGACAACAGTCCTGATCGGGGCATCCGACATCACGTAAAGACTCATTAGGTAAACTCCTCTTCTTCGCCAGAATGGTTGATATACAATGATTGAAGCTTATTTAGCCTCCCCACACATGACTAGTTTCCAGAAATAGCAAAAGACAAGCTAGATAGCATATTCTTTCTGATCTTCCACCTGTTGGCGTAGATAGATTTTCCCAGCGGCTGAATAAGTTTCAAGCTTCATATAACAAATCCCCAGCTGCTTTCGTCGAAAAGCAAGCTGGGGTGTGACTATGTGCTTCAGAAGATTTCAGAGACTTCCGTCAACCATTGTTTGCGGTCCTTTACAACGGGAACCGTTGTGGTGGTGTAGCCATAATCATCCAACGCATAAAAACGCAGAATCTTCTTGGGTTCTTCCCCACCTACGGTAGGGATGCGCGCGAGAGTGTCGTCCGGACCCGCGCCTAGGTAGAAGGGGAATGATGGCGCAAAGGCTTTCCGGCCCAGGTACGTCACAAAATGAGGCTGCTGCAGTTTTTCGGCCAAGAGCTCTTGGTGCTCCCGTGAACCGGCCTTAATCTGCACAATGAATTCACCGTCAGCAATATAGGTTCGTTCCGTGATAGCGGTGAGGCCCTGCCCATCAGGCGTGCTATTAAGCAGCTTCTTTGTTGGCCGCTGCCCCATAGCAAGAAGGAGCCTGGATCGGAATTCTTCTTCGGTGTCCCGAGGATTGATGGTGTGAAAATCATCAACCAGCGTCCCACGATTGTCCTCCCGGATTTGGAAATGCAGCTGGGTGAGCCATTCGGGGTATTCTCCCCGGCCATAGCCGCAAGCACCCGCCAACAATCCCACAAGCCCCGAACGAGTAGGTCGTGGTTCCGTTCGAACAAAATTGCCAGTGATTGCTGGCCCCGCCCATGATTGCAACGGGCCAGCAAGACGAATATATAGTGCTTCTGTCATTGCTTAATCCAGGCGACCACAGCGTCAATGAGCTCGTCTTTGGAGCCGTGTTCAGCATCTTTGAAAAGGTTTTGGACTTCCGCTGCCGTACCAGCAACAAATTCCACCCCATCAAAATTGCCCCGGTCAAAAGCCCGTGCAGCGGTATACTGCCGATCCAGTTCCTCCAATGTTGGCTTCAAATACCCGCCTTCTTTCCGGTCTGGCTGGACCGGTGCTTCGAAATCATAGGCGCTACGGTAGCGTTGTTCTTCAGCCAGAACCAGGGCAGGCTGCACGAAAGGCGCCGTGGAATGCTGTTTACCTCGGGGAAGCCCGTAGATGATGGCGTCGACAAGCAATCGTAGGCTTTCATCGCTATCGGGGGAATCAAAACCGGTCCAGGACTTACGCAACTGTTGTTTATCAATAGTCACGGTGCGATAGAACACCCCGGTCGTGTACTGGGCCACGCCAAGATAGGTTGCGCCGGTATCACGATTGGCTTCTTTAATATCATCAATGGTGGAGAAATAGTCCGTAGCAATAGCAACCGCATGCGTGGTGACCGCGGGCGAAACACTCAGCGCCGCCTCCGTACCCTTTTGCGGCGCGGCAGCAAACATGCGACCGAAAGAAGCAATGGCGAGGGAACCTGTTTTGTAGTCTTGCAGGAAATCACCGTCAACATCTTCTAGAATTTGTGCCGCTGCTGTCTCCAACTCTTCACTACTCAACCAAATGGACCGATCGGATTCTTTACCCTTCTCTGGATCGGATTCCTTTGCCTTGGTGAGCTTACCAAGTAGGGTTTTAGCTTTCTTGCGCAACGCTTTTTCATCAACATCGGGATTAATAGCAAGCGCCCGATCCACCACATCAGCATCCAACTGTCCGGAACGCACAGATGTTACCAGCGAATTCGCCTCGTATTTCGTGCGGATCCCCTTTTTGATAGATTGCGAGCTCAGTAACGCCGCTAAATACCCACCACGACGAACGTGCTTGGGCGTACCGGTGTCATCACGGTTCAGATTGGAGTAAGGAACCGAGGCAATAATATGCAGGGTTAGATGGTGGGACATGAGTTTCCTCCTTTAATTGGTAGTGACGGGGTTCGATGCGCCGTAGAAATCTCGCAAGATTTGCAGGCGACGGTTCAGGGAATCATTGTTGTAGCCATTCCCCCAGTACCAAAAGGTTTTAAACAATTGAATAAAATCAACTCTTTGGGTAAAGCTATTACTCTGGGCGTACTGCAGAATCCGCCGGATTGTAGTGATGGCTTCCTCTACGTCCTGGGTATGCAGATACTCCAGGCGAGAAGCGATCATGCCATCCACCGAATCATCATCACCAATCTTCCGAGCAAGATGATTCGCCCAGACGCCAAACCGCAACGGCGACGCATCATCCGAATCAGCACCCAGATCAGCATATTCCGCAATCATGGCGGCGCAGCGCAACGCAACCATACGCTCCCGCGGCGACGCATTACCAAGATCCGGCAACACATAGGGATAAGCCCGATATTCCGTGGTGATGGACATTCCAGAGCGAAGCGCAGCTATTTCCCTTATCGCCTGGGAATCCCGCGATTCCTGTTTCCGCTTTGCCTGACGAATAATGTGTTGCACGAAGTGATAAATATTGAGCTCTGACATTACTGACCTTTCTTATCCTTGAGTAGTGCATAAAGGAAGCGTATTGTCCGCTCTTTGACATTGATATTTCGCTTAGGATTCTGCAGCAAATACGGATCAATAACTGCATCAAGTGCGGCAATGGTGGCGGCTACCCCTTTTTCATACAGCTCCACCACATTAAAATCCGCCGCTTGTGCGGTACTAATCACTTCCTCGTACACGGGAGTGATGCGGCGCCAAAACTCCGTTTCCATCATGGGTCGGAGATCTGCGAGATCATCAAAGGTGGGGTGGTCCTTATCGCTTTGCCTGCGAAATGGTGCGCAAACCCGCTGTTTGAGGGTATCGATAAACTCCGCCTGGCCAATGATCCTGGCCTGCACCTCTGGATCTTGGTCAAGACACCACAGCGATGATGCAGTATTGGTGGTCACCGATTCCCGAATAACCGGCGTCGAGGCGTTACCGCCAATCTGATGCCGCGCAAATAACAGCTTGTCATGCTTAAAATTGGGGGCTGCTACCCGCCCCGCCATGAGGCTATCAAGCTTGGAAATAGTCCCCTCCCGAGCCCATTCCACAGCGAGCTGAATGAGATCCTTGCTGAGATCCAATCGTTTTGCCTTGGGATCATTCGTTTTGGAATCCCGTATGTACAGGTAGAAAGGGTCTTCCGTGTCCCGCTGCTTAAACCAGGCTTTATAAGACTCCTTAGCGTCCTTATCGCCATAGGGGCTCCACACTTTAGAGAATGACCCCAAATATTGTGGGGGTACCCCGCCGACCCCCACGCCTACTAGCTCTCTGCCCTCCCAATAACCGCTCACACCATTAGGCATCCAAGAAGCCTGCCACAACGGATGCATGCCGGTATCAGTTTTCGACTGCTCCCCCATTGGATCTGCCCAGGCAGGCATGCCGGATCCAGCCACCCAAGTTGCTGGAATGGAACATAGCAGACTATCCCACAAATTCTTCGACTGCACCATCACTTCGGTCGCAGTATTTCCGGCACCAAGAAATCGGATTCCCGGGGAACCATTCTGGCATTTACGGTTCTCAAACTTATTATTTCCAGCCGAAGAATACATGCTGAAAATCAGTATTTGCCGCATGGCCTCCTCGGCCGAAAGGGTTACAGGCTTGTGTTTATCACGATCCCAATAGGCCTGCGAATTATCCCCCGGAGCCGTGGGCGATAGCTTAGAGGTAGGCTGTTTTCCCCTGCCAACCACCCCTTTTGAATCCGGGATCTGGAAAAAATTCTGTTTACCGCCATAAAGCGGCCGATCCGCTTCCAGCTCCGCCAAAGTTTCCGCAATAAGCCCATCCGGCAACGGCTTCTTTCTATATTTCCGGTGAAGAGAATCATCCTTCTGCAGCATACGGGCACCAATATGCGAAAGAAGCCGAATAATCGACATGAATTCCATGCCGGAAACATCAAGGTTTAGTCGGAAATCTGGGTCAGTTGCATGCTTGAGAACCTCTTCAACCGTCATATCGACAGGCTCATCCCGTAAAAAAGTCCTAATAAATTTTACCTCCGTGAGCGGCATAGGACCCATGGACAACTCCTCAATACCAAAAATTAAAT
>ERZ772948.1020-NODE-1020-length-17231-cov-10.632860_pt1 | contig 17231 bp, 14 predicted proteins | sample MGYA00511945_ERZ772948 | MGnify/ENA primary metagenome ERZ772948 (study PRJEB29015, sample SAMEA2737927) | human oral metagenome | biome: human oral; feature: human-associated habitat; material: dental | place: China | collected 2141 ... | reverse complement strand
AAATAATCTGGTTGAGGATGATTGACAGCAGAGAGAAAAACATCTTTGTTTACGCCTCCCATTACTAAAAGCTGGTCTTTAGTTAGGTTTATACCTGTACCACCTCCAACGAATAGAGGCTCTCCTTGGTCGTCTTTCGGACCTTCAACCAACTCCCACTCATCAGTCGTCTCGTCATATACACAACCATCCATCGACAACTTTGCTTCCTCACCATTTGCTGCAGGAGCGAAACCACCGAAAAGACAGAAACGATTATCACCCATACACCCTGCCACTGGCTGCACACGTACCATACCGGGGAAAGACTTTATGTCCTTCCATCCTGCTGAGATATTATCTAAGTCAAGGCGTAACACACGATTAGATGCCTTCCCATCCATCATACCTCCAGCTATATAAAGATGTCTACCAACCAAGGCACCAGCCATATTATCAGCCGAACAAGGCAAAGAAGGGAGGGCAGCAATCTGTGCCTTACCATCAACAAGAGTAACACGATAAACTTTTCCGTAGCTTCCGTCGGCATTCATTCCACCTACAACAATCATACTATTGTCGCAAGTGACAGTAACACCATAAGCCAAAGGCTCAGGCAAATGACCAACCAACTTCCAATTCAGTTGATTATCCTCATCGGTTTTGGTAGCATATATCCCACTGTAATAAACCTTCTTACTGTCAGGTGCCAAAGTGTTTACAGGGAAATTACAACCACCTGCCATTATCAGTTGATTATCAATACTACCTGCATAACAAGCAGAAACGCCATGTTCAATCCCTACTTCATCGGTAGGGAAACCACTCATAACCCTTAGGCTATCGGCATCAGAAGCATTTATATCCAATGCCGTCAATAAAGTTATCGTTGTCATTATTAGGTTTTTAATTCTCATCGTTTTAGGTTAAAATATCGCTTGGGTTACCCCCTTCTTACAATAATACAACTATACAACAGAATTTACGTACGTATAATGTAAAATTCCATGCCATAATCAATTTGCTTACTAACCACAAACAACCTACATTCTCCTACTATTTAAGGAAAAAGAATGAGATGACTGAGGCTATATGAAATCATCATTAACAATTTCCTTTCATGAAAGAAAAGAATTATTTTCATGAAAAGAAATATTTTTCTTCACGACAAAAAATATTTTTTTTCATGAAAAGAATTCGCACTTACCTCAAAGTTGGTACAATAGCAAGGTAAACGACATCGTGGTCCGTACAGTTTTCAAACCAATGGAAGTGTCCTTCTGGACAATAATGTAACTGTCCTACCCTCGCAACTTCTGTTGTATCGTCATAATGAACAGTCAGTTCACCACTAATAACATACATAACCTCAAAAGAACCCACATGCTGATGCTTTCCACTATTTGCACCAGGACGCAAGGTTGAGTACATGATACGTGCCTGATCATCTACGAAAGCACGCACATCTAATTTTCCTTCTCCGCCTTTAAAGCCTTCAATATGCTCTTCGGTAATCTTGTCAAAATCAATAATCATAATGTATGGTTTTTAATTCTTATATGAAGATAGTGCAAATGGATGCTATGAACAATTACTCACAGATTACCGAATGCAGTCTATCAAGCACAAAGGTAACAAAAAAAGCAGAGACCCCAACAAGAGTCTCTGCTTTTTATATTGTTTTATCTTACATCTTAGAATGTGTAACGCAAGCCAAGCTGACCACGCCAACGGCTGTAGTAGTCATTATAGTTACGTGTTGCATAACCACCAGTGAACTGGTAACGACCATTTCTCTGATAGTTAACTGGACTATAATAAACACCGAAACCATCACCATAGGTATGACCCCAGTTCTTATTCAGCATGTTACCAGCATTAATGATATCGAAACTCAACTCAAGAGAATTAATCTGACCACCCACCTTGAAGCTATACTTCTGTGCGAAGTGAACATCGAAGTGATGTTCGAAAGCGAGGTTATCAGCATAACGCTTGTAGTATTCACCACGATGATTCTTCATATAAGAGTCATTGCCAATCCAATGCTTCATCATTGCACGCTGCATATCAGCAGTCAACTTAGGTGCAGTGAAGTTATCACCAAAGACTGCTTTCGTAAGTGCATTAGCAGAGAAGTTAGTCTCTTCAAACTGCATCTTATCAATCTGAGCATCTGTTGGGATAAAGAAGAGGTCGTTACCATTTGCACCATCTTCGTTAACATCGCCATAATAATAGATACTATATGGAGAGCCACTCTTAGCCTGATAGATAAGACCTACAGTAGTCTGCCACTGCTTCTGTGCACCATAGTTTATGTGATAGTAAGCAGAAGCCTGAATACGGTGAGGAATATTGTAAGCAGAATAGCCCAACTCTGGGTCGTTAGGGTTACGATAAGTATAATTATATCTCCAGTTACTCTCGGCAACAGATGAGCTACCATTATTGACACTCATAGACTTTGTCCAAGTATAACTTGCCATCAAGTCAAGTCCGAAGTCGAAATGCTTCTCAGCCTTCAAGCTCAAGTTCATTGTATAACCCTTTGAAGTATTGCTGAGTTTATAAACATTTGTATAAGGACTTCCTGCAGTTACCTTAGAGAAAAGTGGACGATTATCTTCTACTGGAGCACCTGCACTACCATAGACTTCACCAAAGGTCTTACCAGTCTGCTCGTAAGCAAGATTCTCATAAAGGATATCATTCAATGTCTTTGAGTAGATAGCCTCAGCTGTCCAGTTGATTCCAAGAACATTGAAGTCAAAACCGAGGTTGAAACGAAGGTTCTGTGCATACTTGAAGTTACGATCGTAAACATTGATAGTCTGACTTCCTAATGCCTTTAACTTATTAGCATTTGCCTCCTGTCCATTAGGGTCAAGCAACAAATTCAAGCCTGTTGGAGAGTTAACATTGAATGATGAAACCTGGATACCAGTATTAGAATAGTTGTTGCTAATCCAAACAAAAGGTATACGACCAGTGAATACACCAGCCCCACCACGAAGAATAAATCTGCGATCTTTCTTGATATCCCAACGGAAACCTACACGTGGGCTAAAAAGAGGAGTACTTGCCAAACGCTGATTAGTCTTAACATTCCATCCCTTTGTCTCTGCATACTGAGCAAATGGCTCATTTGCTGTAGGGGTATCCATGATAATTGGAATATCCATACGCAAGCCATAAGTCAACTGGAAGTTTGTGGTTGCATCCCACTTATCCTGTGCATAGAAACTCAACTGAGCCGCACCAAATGAAGATTCCCAACGTGGGTTACCTGTTACGTCAACATTTGCATGACCATAACGATACAAGTTAATATATGACTTCTTTGGATCTATAGTTCCATTAACATAATCATTGTAGTAGCTTACGAAAGAATCATAGTTCTTGAAGGTATAACTACCAAAAAGATCCTGAAGGAAGAGATTTGTAAACTTATACAATTCGTTGTGAGTACCGAATGTAAAGGTATGATTACCCTTATACCAAGTCAAGTTATCTTCCAATGTATAGATGTCCTGATCCAAGCGGTTAGCCATAGAAGAACGGTCAATACCTAAGTTTACTGCACCACCACCGACGTTATTGATAGTAACATTAGGATATTCACCAGAGATAGCACGATTGTCTCTTACACGTACATAGCTTGCACGAGCCTCATTAGCAACAGAAGGAGAGATACGACTCTGCAACTCTGCAATGAATGAATTGGTAGTACTTTCAAATGGGAAAGCATAGCTACTACCATTAACAGCTGTTCGTGAACCAGCATTATTCAACTGAACTGCATCAACAAGACTCCAACGAAGAGAGGCTTTATTGGTCTCATTAATATTCCAGTCGAGCTTCAAACCTACCTTATCACTCTTAGTATAAATATCTTCAGAAGAAAGTGCTGTAGGGAAGTTTACGCCCTGACGATTTGCTATATCAGCAATCTTAACCAAGATATCATTTGCCTTTGCAGCATCAACAGCTGACTGCTCAGAGCCTAAAGAATAAAGGTTTGGATAGGTTTTGTTAGTTTTTTCATAGTTTGCAAAGAAGAATAACTTATCTTTGATAATCGGACCACCCAAGGTTACACCGATATTATACTCTTGCTGTTTGTTAAACTTTGGAGCATAACCACCATCTGCGAGAGGATATTTTGATCCAACCAAGTTCTGATTGTTACCAAAGCCATAAACACTACCGTGGAAATTATTGGTACCACTCTTTGTAATAGCATTGATAGCACCACCAGTAAAACCACCTTGACGAACGTCGAAAGGAGCAACGTTCACCTGAATCTGCTCAATAGTCTCCATTGATACTGGCTGCGCACCGGCTCTACCACCATTCGTTCCATCACCAGAAAGACCGAACACGTCATTGTTGGCAGCACCGTCAATCATGAAAGAGTTATAACGGTTACTGGTACCAGCAAAAGACATTGCACCACTATTTGTTGTTGTCAACTGTGGATTAAGTCGAGCTACATCAGCAATACCATGTGTGATACTTGGCATATCAGCAATCTGCTTAGAGTTGATACTCTGTGCAGCACCTGTCTTGGTTGCATTGACACCTGCACTACCCTTTACAACAACTTCCTGAAGTTCCTTGGTGTCGTCTTGAAGAGAACAAGAGAGATCTTCCGTCTCACCCAGACGAAGTGTTACATTATCAAAAGTCTTTGTCTTCTGACCAATGTAAGCTATGGTCACCTTGTAAGGACCACCAACGCGCATACCCTGAATAGTGTAACGGCCATCGATGTTCGTCACAGCACGGTAAACAGTTCCTGAAGGTTGGTGGGTCGCTGTAATGGTAGCACCAATAACATCTTCACCCTGAGATACAACCTTACCACTGATTCCAGAAGTTGTAACCTGTGCCATGACAGTAGTTGTCATTGCAAGCAACAACGTAATCAAGAAAAGTAATCTTTTCTGCATAGTTTAGCTAAAAAATTTAATATAAATAATAACGTTATTTAAATGTATGCTGCAAAATTAAGCATTTTTTTTGATACAAACATGGGAGAACAATGAAAAAAAAATAATTCTATTGCACTCGATAAACTTTTTATCATATAACTTGATTATTAGTGTTCTATTACCTATTATTTGTCTTGTTGCATTTCAACTAATGTCCATAAAGGACGATTCTATCCATTATTTGCTGTCGTATTGATGCTCCGCACATCATGTGCGGAGGCTTAGCACACATTGTGCGAAGGCTTAACACCATTGGTGCGGAATATGATAATTACAATTACACATATCTATTTTTAGAAGTCTTCACCATCTATTCAAACTTTATACACACAAAAACAGCTTACACTCTACGTGCAAGCTGCGACATCATAACGGCACTAAGTCCTGCGGTCTCTGTGCGTAAACGGCTGTTACCCAATGTAACACTCTCAAAACCATGCTCCAAAGCAAAACGTACTTCATCAATAGAGAAGTCGCCTTCCGGACCTACTAATACGGTAATATCCTCAGCAGAAGAAGGCTGTTCTTCCTGTGAAATAGCGGTAAAGAAGTCTGCACGTGAAATCTCTGGATAACAATGACAGATAAACTTCCGCCCATTGTTGGAACAATTTTCTATGAAACGACGCAAAGGTGTCATCGGATTTACAACAGGTTTCCAGCCCTTACGACTTTGCTTTACTGCAGAAATGACAATCTTTTCTATACGATCAGCACGCAATGTCTTACGCTCAGAGAACTTACAATCTAAGAAGCTGATTTCGTCAAAGCCTACTTCAGTAGCCTTTTCTGTCATCCATTCTATACGCCCCATGTCTTTTGTTGGAGCAATAGCAAGATGAATCTTTCCACGCCAAACAGGTTCTTGTTTCAGCGTTTCTTTAATAGTATAAAGGCACTTCTTCGATGATACCAGTGCTACTTCCGCTTTATAAAAGCAGCCTTCACCATCCATAAGGAACATTTCATCGCCTTCTTTCAACCGAAGTACACGTATTGCATGAACTGCTTCCTCAGCTGGCAACTCCGTTTCTACGGCTGCATTAGGGACATAAAAATATCTTGCTTCTTTCATTCTCTGGTTTTATAACATCGTCTTTTTTAAAAAGGATGTTCTATATAGCAATTCGGTATTCTTGATTAGCTTTTGTAATCAAGGTTCCTTTGCCCTATTCTTCATTTCATCTCTAAGCATAGAAGCAAGTTCATAATTCTCATCTTCTATAGCTTTCTCCAAGGCATGATGCAACATCTCAAAGCTTAAAGCATTTAAAGGTAATGCCATTTTGTTCTGGCTTACACTGTTATCAACACTCTGACGCTTGAATAGATGCTCTTCCATAAAAATGTTCAACTTTGCCACATGTGCCAATAAGATTGCATCAGAAGCACGTATAGGGGTAAGCGTTAAGTCATCTTTATTTACTAAAAGAGCCTTATATTGTCCACCAACAATAGAATTAAAGAGAATCTCATAGTGCTCACTTGTCATCATTGGATTCACACTACAAAGCACTTCTGGCAACAATCTTTCTGTAACAGACTTCTCGCCTGTTCGCAAGCCAAGTTCATACTCCATATGTTTATCACACACAATGGCAATCTGCCTTGTATGTGTAAGATCAGACAGAACGAGAAGTCCTAACTCCGGACCTCCTACTATCTGTGATACACCTTCATATATAAGTTGAACTTTACTCATTAATTCTATACGATTTATCAGTATGCAATTATGCTTTCTTTGGTCGGAAGATAATAGCAAACAAGACACCTACAACAAAGGCATAGCCTGCAAAGATGAACCAACAAGACTGCCAATCACCTACAGTCAGTGTATCTGAACCCACAGTCTGTGGATGTGTATAGGCATTTACAATAGCTTGAGCGGCCAATGTTCCTACTGTTGCACCAACACCATTGGTCATCAACATAAACAAACCTTGTGCTGAAGAACGAAGAGCTGGCTCCGTACTATTATCTACAAAGAGTGAACCGGAGATATTGAAGAAGTCGAAAGCTACACCATAGACAATCATTGAAAGTACGAACATCAAGATACCTGGGAAGCCAGGATTACCAACTCCAAACAAACCAAAGCGCAACACCCATGCAAACATAGCTATCAACATCACATTCTTAATACCATAATGACGCATAAAGAATGGAATCAGAAGAATACAACAGGTCTCACTAACCTGTGAAAGACTAATCAAAATATTAGCATGCTGTACTCCGAAAGAGTTTACAAACTCTGGTTGAGCACCAAAACTAAAGAGGAATGGATTGGCAAAGCTATTGGTAATCTGAAGACTTACACCCAATAACATTGAGAAAATGAAGAAGATTGCCATCTTCTTCTCCTTGAATAAGGCGAAAGCACGTAAGCCAAAGGCGTCCACAAAACTCTTCTGTTCTGTGCCTTTATTAACTGCACACTTAGGTAATGTAAAGGTATAAAAGAAGAGAATGATACTTACCACACCAGAAGTAATAAACTGATTCTGATTGCTTTGGAAGCCTAAGATATCTACCAACCACATGGTAAGGATAAAACCAATCGTACCGAATACGCGGATAGGTGGGAAAGCTTTTACCGTATCCATACCCGCATCACTCAAAGCACTATAAGCAACAGAATTTGAGAGAGCCAATGTTGGCATATAAAAGGCAACAGAAAGCGAATAAAGAGTGAAGATGGTAGAGAAGTCTGCATGGTCACCAACCCAGACTTCGAGTTTAATCCTAAGGATATTTGTGAAGATTGTAGAGAACTCTGCATGTTCACCAACACTTAATCCATAACCAGCTGTGGCAAACATAAACAAGCCTGCAAGCAGATGACAGAAGCCTAACAAACGCTGAGCAGGTACCCAACGGTCAGCAACAATACCCATCAAAGCAGGCATAAAGATAGACACCACACCTTGCATTGAGTAGAAATAGCCAATCTCAGGACCAATACCGATATTACCAAGATAGCGACCCATAGAGGTCAAATAAGCTCCCCACACTGCGAACTCCAAGAAGTTCATCAATGCTAAACGTACCTTCAAATTCATGCTATAAGCTATTATTTTATGAGCACAAAAGTACTGATTTTATCAGAAACTGCCAAATGTGCAATCGTTTTTTACTATCGAAAATCTTTCCCTGTCCAGTTAAGTACCTGCGACTTTAATATCTCTGTGACACGCTTGACATCCTTCTTAGAAAGCAATGGATAGTTCCAACTTACTGACAATGAGTTGTTATCTGGTGACAATCGATATTCTTTTAGGCGAGGAAGCAACAATGTCTTCAAATCAGCAAAGTCTTCATCGCTCATTGATTCGGGTTTTACAATATTTGCTTTATAGTCTACAACTACCTCTTTAGGTTGCCATTGTAGGTTGAAAAGACTCAACTTACTCTCTGCAGCAGGTGCCATCCATGTCTGAACTAAAGCCAACGTGTTATTATCCAACAGCTTGATTTCCAATCGTGTTGCCTCGTTTGCCTTCAATAAAAGATAGTTATTGGTCATGCGTTCAATCCGAACAGAATCGCCGAAAGTACTCAAGACGGCTGGTTCTGCCTTCATTTCAACATAGTCAGCCAGCTCTGTACGCTGGCTCTTGCTCAAATAAGGCAGTATACTATCAGGCATTTCTATCCATACCTCACGCAGACTTTGGGCAGAAACACCCAACCAACAAGTAAGGAAACATATAATTATCAATATCTTTTTCATATCGAGAAACTCCTTCTTTTCTGTTTTTAAAATGATTATATCATCTCTTGAAAATCCCTGCAAAGATACAAAAAAGAAAGAAGAAACGAATAAAAAGGCAAATCGTTTTGTCATCTCTACCTTTTCTTTTACCTTTGCCGATAGAAATCAAAGCTAAAGAAAGAAATATGAAATGTCGTAATTGTAATAATGAGGTGAGTGAGAAGGATAAGAATTGTCCTTACTGCAATACTCCATTGAATAATAATGATACTGACAACGGACCAACCTTAGGGCGCGGTATGGTTGCTTTTATTATTCTTGGAACAATTTTCCTTGTTGCCTTCGGATTCTATTATTACGGTCAACATAAGAATGATCCAGAGTACACACAGACTGCTATTGAACCAGATTCAAACTTAGCAGACAACAATAAGGCTAAGTTCGACACAGTTGTTAAGGACACAACAGCCAACGATTCTACCCAGAAGCAGGAAGAAGAACAGGCTGAGAAGGTATTCAACAGTATTCGTAGAAGTAATCGATCAAGTCACAAGAGCAGTAGCAACGAGGTTTCTTCAAGCAATTCTGACAATCAGAACAGCACCTCCGAGCCTTCTTCTAATGAGCCACAGCCTATTGCTCCATCAGTTTCCAAACCACGTGTTGAATCTATTGAGACTGATTAATGAAGATTATTCGGACGAAATATCTACCGCCCAAGAATTATGACGCTATCAACATTCTTGGGCTTCTTTTTGTTCATCCTGGCGTTAAACTAACGAAGGAGATAATCAATCATGAGCGTATTCATACACGTCAAATGTTAGAAATGCTCATCCTTCCCTTTTATTTATGGTATGTCATAGAATGGCTTATACGCCTACCAATGGCAGGTCGTGCTTACATGAACCTCTCCTTTGAACGGGAAGCATATCAGAATATGAGTAACCTTAATTATCTATCACATCGTCGCCCCTTTGCGTGGATGCGGTATTTAAAGGGGAAATAATTGATTATTGAGATAATAACTTTATTGGGCTTATAAGGCTAATTAGGCTTATAAGGCTAATTGGCCCAATTGGGCTAATTAGCCAAATAGCTTCCTAATCAACCCCAACAACCTCTAACACATCCCCTTCAACCCTAAACTTCACATCCTTCCCAGCGAAAGGCATACCATAAACACGCGCTGCATCATGTTGATATTGTGGGCGTGGATCTTGCGAAAGAACCTCCTCTAAGGCAGCAAGTTCCTCTGCATCAAACAACTTAGAATACTCCTCTGCAATAACAACAGACAATAATTTCCACTCTTTCTTATCAGTAAAACCACCCCTTGCCTCTGGATGACTATCGACGTAAGAGATATAAGGTTTTACATCATAAATAGGTGTACCGTCCATCAAATCAGCCCCAACAACTTCAATCACTCCATCCACTATTCGTTTAATACGAACAGAAGACAGCCCAAGACCATTTGGACGAAAGGGCGAACGTGTGGCAAACACGCCTAAACGCTCATTCCCACCCAACCGTGGAGGACGAACAGTCAGTTTGCCCTCATCAGTAGACTTATTAGCAGAAAAGCCCCAAATTAACCATAGATAATCAAAGTCTTCCAGTCCACGCAGTGCCTCCTCACGTTGATATTGAGGTTCAAACACAATCCTACCTATAAGATTGTCAGCCAGTCCACTTTGCCGAGGAATACCGAATTTTGACGTCAAGGGAGAACGGAAAAAAGCAATAGGTCTAATCTCTTTCATACTGACAAAGATAATATTTTATGCTGAATTGGTACAAGATAAATGATTTTTATTTATCTTTGCAAGCAAATAATACTATTAAACAATGGAAAATAACCAGAATCAAAACATTGACCTTCCTGAGAATGCCTTTAGGGAGTTGAAAGATGGCGAAGAGTATAAGCCAGTCGTGTCTCCACAAGAGACGTATCGTGAAGTAAGCCCATGGTCTATCACCTGGGGTATTCTCATGGCAGTTCTCTTCTCTGCTGCCGCAGCTTATCTTGGTTTGAAAGTTGGACAGGTATTTGAGGCTGCAATCCCAATTGCCATTATTGCTATTGGACTATCATCTGCCACAAAGCGTAAGAACGCATTAGGCGAGAATGTCATTATCCAGAGTATCGGAGCCTGCTCAGGTGCTGTTGTTGCGGGAGGTATCTTCGTTATGCCAGCTATCTACATGCTTGAGTTAGAAGCCGACTTCTTCAACATCTTCATTGCAGCTGCTTTAGGCGGTGTCTTGGGTATTCTCTTTTTGATTCCTTTCCGTAAATACTTTGTTAAGGACCAGCATGGTAAATATCCTTTCCCTGAAGCAACGGCTACCACACAGGTACTCGTGAGTGGCGAGAAAGGTGGAAGTCAGGCAAAACCTCTTCTCCTTGCTGGTCTTGTAGGTGGACTCTATGACTTCACGGTTGCCACTTTTGGATGGTGGAATGAGAATGTAACGAGTCGTATGATTGGCTTTGGCGAGACGATAGCAGACAAAGCTAAACTCGTTTTCAAGGTTAATACAGGTGCAGCCGTCCTCGGTCTTGGTTATATCATCGGTCTGAAATACGCCTTCATTATCTGTGTTGGTTCGCTGACAGTATGGTGGCTTATCGTACCAGGTATGGCACTCATCTTCCCAGATACCGTACTGAACCAGTGGGACCCATCAATCACTACAGCCGTAGGACAGATGGCACCAGAAGTTATCTTTAAGTCATACGCTCGTTCAATCGGTATCGGTGGCATTGCGATGTCAGGTATCATCGGTATCATCAAGTCATGGGGTATCATCAAGAGTGCGGTTGGTTTGGCTGCACGCGAGATGAAAGGTAAAGGCAGTGAACAGGAAGAAATCCTCCGTACACAGCGTGATATTTCCTTTAAGATTATTGCTTTCGGAAGTATTGCTACCCTCCTTATCACCTTCCTGTTCTTCTATTTTGGTGTGATGGACTTCAACCTGCTGCATGCAGTTGTGGGTATTCTTCTCGTTGCAATCATCGCCTTCCTCTTCACAACTGTTGCTGCTAATGCCATTGCGATTGTAGGAAGCAACCCAGTATCTGGTATGACATTGATGACCCTCATCCTTGCTTCTGTCGTTATGGTAGCAGTTGGACTGAAGGGTAATGCTGGTATGTTGGCAGCCCTTTTAATGGGTGGCGTTGTTTGTACAGCCCTTTCTATGGCAGGTTCGTTCATCACCGACTTAAAGATTGGCTATTGGCTCGGTACAACTCCTAAGAAGCAGGAAACATGGAAGTTCCTCGGTACGATTATCTCTGCTGCAACTGTAGCGGGTGTGATGATTGTTTTGGATAAGACTTATGGCTTCAACTCTGGCAAGTTGGCTGCACCACAGGCAAATGCAATGGCAGCTGTTATCAAGCCATTGATGAGTGGACAAGGTGCACCTTGGGTTCTCTATGGCATTGGTGCAGTTATCGCACTCATCCTCGACCGTTGTAAGGTCCCAGCTTTAGCTTTCGCTTTGGGTATGTTCATTCCTTTAGAGTTGAATATTCCTCTCTTGGTGGGTGGTGCCGTAAACTGGTATGTAACCACTCGTTCTAAAGATGAAGCAGTCAACAAGGCACGTGGCGACAAGGGAACGCTCTTAGCATCAGGCTTCATTGCTGGTGGAGCGTTGATGGGTGTCGTTTCTGCCCTACTGAAGTTTGGTGGTATCGAGTTCGATTACTCATCTTGGTGGGAGAATCATCTCTCAGAACTTCTCTCACTTGTGGCTTACGCTGCTTTGATTCTCTACTTCATTCTTGCAACCAAGCTTAGCAAAAAGGAGTTAGCTGACCAAGATTAAAATTGTTCCTTCGGTCATAACACATACGAAAAGAGCCATATCAATTCACACTAACCGTGTTTGATATGGCTCTTTCTGTTGTCATCAACCTACGTTGTAAGGAGTCTACAACATTATAAGGTGGCTTCAAGAAAAACATCAATTCAAACCACATTGTAATAAAAAAGTCACTACTTAAAAATCAATAGATGCTTAATTGGGTTCGAAAAGACGCCCAATTGGCTTGCTAAAGATGCCCTTTAGCAACGTTACTAACGCCCTTTTGAAGTCCAATTAAGCACCTTTTACTATTCAACTTTATAACAACTTGATTTCAAGTTAGTTACAAAAGAAACAAAAGATGGTGTTTTTTGGGTAAGATTAGGGCAAATAGATAAGCATAAGTGTAAATATATTTCGCAACTCATGTGCGTAAATTTCTATCCTTTCAAATCAAGAAAAGGAGGGTAAAGATGATTAGGGTTTAACAAGACATACCTTAAATGTAATATTCTGCAGCATCTACTAATCCCGAACGCATCGCATAGCGGATAGCTTCATGAACATTATTCACACCCAACTTACGAAAGATATTCTTTCTATGTGTGTTGACCGTATGGAAAGAAGAAAAACGTTTCTCAGCAATCTCACGTGTCGTAGCACCTAAAGCAATCTCCTTAAGAATCTCAGTCTCTGTTTTTGTCAACGCGACAATCTCCTTATCAACTAACGCTGTAGGGGCTAAAATCATGTTTGTAGCATGCTGGCAAAGGAAACGTTGACCCTGCAACACATAGTCAAGACATTGTTCTATTTCAGACATCTTAGCATCCTTCATAAGCACACTAATCCGATTGCTTGCATTAACAAGGTGACGAATGAAGTCGACACTCAACTCCTCACTCCACAATATAAGATGAGCAAGCGGGAAACGCTGACCAATATTCAGTAGATCAGACTCACTGGAAATATCAAACAAGGTATAATCTAATATCACAACCGCTTCGGGACAATCGTTCAAGAGGAGTATCAACTCAGTCTTATTCCTTGCCACTTGGCAAGATATATTCTCCCTTTTAGAAAGCACATAAGCCATTCCAGCCTGTGTGATATCTTGATTATCTGCGATGATAATATTCTTCATGTTTCTTGTTTGTATTTAATATCATTCCGACAAGTGCAAAAGTAGATAAAAAAGTCGAGAAATTAAAAAAAATATTGTAAGTTTGCAAGATAATTTAAACACATGACCTAAAATGAAAAAACTGCTTTTTCTTGTAGCTGGATTGCTGATTGCAGCAGCAGCGAATGCGCAGATACAACGACCAAAGTTGGTGGTTGGTCTTGTTGTCGACCAAATGCGTTGGGATTATCTTTACTATTACAATACTGAATATGGTAATGATGGCTTAAAAAGACTACTCAACCAAGGTTTCTCATTTGAGAATACACATATCAACTATGCGCCAACAGTGACTGCGATTGGGCATAGTTCTGTTTATACGGGTTCTATTCCTGCCTTCACTGGTATTGCTGGTAACTATTTCTATCAAGACGATAAGAGTGTTTATTGCTGCGAAGATAATACCGTGAAGAGTGTTGGCTCTGATAGTAAAGAAGGTCAGATGAGCCCTCGCCGTATGCTTACATCCACCATTGGTGACGAGCTTCAAGTTGCAACAGACTTCCGTTCAAAGGTGATTGGTGTAGCATTGAAAGACCGCGCATCAATCCTTCCTGCTGGTCATGCAGCCGATGCCGCTTATTGGTGGGACACTTCAGCAGGTCGCTTCGTATCTTCTACTTTCTATATGGATAAGCTTCCACAGTGGGTTGAGGACTTTAATGCAAAGAATCACACAGACCCTAACTTTGACATCAAGGGTTCTCCGCAGGGCGTTACTATGACTTTCAAGATGGCTGAGGCAGCTTTGAAGAATGAGAAACTCGGTAAAGGGAAAGAAACAGACATGCTTACCGTGAGTATCTCATCAACAGATATCATCGGACATAGATTCTCTACACGTGGAAAAGAGAATCACGAGGTCTACATGCAGTTAGACAAAGACTTGGCTTGGTTCCTTAAGGTGCTTGACAAAGAAGTGGGTGAAGGCAACTATCTGCTCTTCCTTACAGCTGACCATGGTGCTGCTCACAACTACAACTACATGCGTGAGCACCGCATTCCAGCAGGCGGATGGGATTATAAACAGACTGTTAAAGACCTCAATACCTATCTGCAAGGAAAGTTTGGAATCAGTCCTGTAATGGGTGAAGACAACTATCAGTTCTACCTCAACGACTCAACTATCGAAGCTGCGGGTAAGAAGAAGCAAGAGATTATAGACGAGTCTGTAGAGTGGTTGAAGAAAGATCCACAGTTCCTCTACGTCTTTGACGAGGAGAAAATAAGTGAGACAACAATGCCAAATTGGATAAAGGAGCGTATGCAGAATGGTTATTTCCGTGGCCGTTCAGGTGAGATTGGCATTGTTACACGTCCACAATTCTTCGGAGGTAAAGACAGACCAGACTTCCGTGGCACACAGCATGGACAACCATTCCCATACGACACACACATTCCTTTCCTCCTCTTTGGTTGGAACGTGAAGCATGGTGCAAGCAATATGGAGACACATATCGTAGATATCGCACCAACAGTATGCGCGATGTTACATATCCAGATGCCAAATGGTTGTGTAGGTAAGGCAAGAAATCAATTCTAAATATAAACAATATTATCCACTGACATCTCTGGCATTGTCTATTATAGGGAACGCCAGAGATGTACATGTGGACACTATGTTATGCACATTGCAATTGCAGGAAATATAGGTAGCGGTAAGACAACACTCACAACAATGCTTGCCAAACGCTATGGTTGGAAGCCAAGATTTGAGTCTGTTGACTATAATCCCTACTTAGAAGATTATTATCAAGACATTAAGCGTTGGTCGTTCCCTATGGAAGTATTCTTCCTAAAGGAGCGTTTTAAGGACTTGCTTGAGATAAGTCGGAGTGATGAGTCAGTAGTACAAGACCGCTCTATCTATGAAGGTGTCTACGTTTTTACGGAAAACAACTATGCCATGGGTAATCTTGACGATCGTGACTATGAGACTTATATGGAGTTGTTCGAGGAGATGACAGATGCTGTTCAGTTCCCTGACCTGATGATTTATCTTCGTGCTTCAGTCAGTCACCTTGTTTCTAACATTGAGAAACGTGGACGAGAGTATGAACAGAAGATGCCTTTGGACTATCTCGAGAACCTCAATAAACGCTATGAAGAGTTTATCAAAGAGAAATATAAAGGTCGTGTTCTGACGATAGATGTCGACAACCTCGATTATCAACATCGCCCAAAAGACTTTGGTTTCATTACTGATAAGATAGACAGAGAGCTCTTTGGCTTATTCTAAATATAGATAATGGAATCCCTACCCTACTTAAAAAGCAGACTTTCAAAGTACTGAAAGGGAATTAATACAGACAAAATAACAAGGATTTATAAGCTCACAACGCCAATATCAACCACTCCTACCTTAGGAGATTGTCGTGAGGTGAGCAATTAGATACACACATATTATGCATATAGCAATCGCAGGAAATATTGGAGCAGGTAAGACAACACTCACCAAAATGCTCGCGAAACGTTACGGATGGAAGGCTCACTTCGAGCCAGTCGACAACAATCCGTACTTGGAAGACTATTATAGCGACATGACTCGTTGGTCGTTCAATCTGCAGATTTACTTCCTCAACAAGCGTTTTCGTGATGTTGTAGAGATTTCACAATCAAAGGATACGATTATCCAAGACCGTACTATCTTCGAGGATGCACGTATCTTTGCACCGAATCTCTACGATATGGGATTGATGTCAGAGCGTGATTTCAATAATTATACCGACCTCTTCGACTTGATGCTCTCACTGGTAAAACTGCCAGACTTGATGATTTACATCCGTTGTTCTATCCCACGCCTCATCGATCACATCCAACAGCGTGGCCGCGACTACGAACAAACGATGCGTATTGACTACCTCCGTGGTCTCAACGAGCGTTATGAGGAATGGATTAAGACCTACAAAGGACATCTGATGATTGTCGATGGTGACACAATTGACTTCCAAGACAACCCACAAGACTTCAAACGTGTCACAGATATGATTGATGACCGACTCTTTGGCTTATTCCCAATGGAATAAGAGGAATAGTCTTTCTTTGGCACAATGTTTGTTCTGTAATTAGTACAAAAATATTAATCAAGCCCCGCTTAGAGGTAAAGTCTTATTTAAGGGGCAACATACAATATATTGATATGGAAAAAGTAAAGACGCTTATAATTGGTAGCGGCCCTGCAGGTTACACTGCAGCTATCTATGCTGGACGTGCTAATCTCCAGCCAGTACTCTATTCTGGACTGCAACCAGGTGGTCAGTTGACAACCACAACCATAATAGAAAACTTCCCAGGTTTCCACGAAGGAATCGATGCTAACAAACTCATGTCAGAGATGCGTGAGCAGGCTAAGTTCTATGGTGCTGACCTTCGCGATGGTTCTATCGTAAAGGCAGACCTCAGCAGTCGCCCATTCCACCTCGAAGATGACCGTGGCAACCAGATTGAAGCTGAGACAGTAATCATCGCAACAGGTGCAAGTGCAAAGTACTTGGGCTTACCTGATGAGGAGAAATACCGTGGTCAGGGTGTGAGT
>ERZ772948.1017-NODE-1017-length-17252-cov-11.079665_pt1 | contig 17252 bp, 7 predicted proteins | sample MGYA00511945_ERZ772948 | MGnify/ENA primary metagenome ERZ772948 (study PRJEB29015, sample SAMEA2737927) | human oral metagenome | biome: human oral; feature: human-associated habitat; material: dental | place: China | collected 2141 ... | reverse complement strand
CGGCTGGTCGACGAGGGTCCGGGCCATGGAGTCCTCCTCGTCGGCCCCGGCGGGCGCGGGCCCCTGGGGGGCGCTATCGGCCGGGGGGGCGGAGTCGGTCCCTGCGCCCTGCCCGGACCCGGCGCCCTTCTCGGACCCGGTGCCCTGCTCGGACGGGGCCTCCTGCCCCTGTCCGGGGGCGGCGCCGTCCTCGGCGGAGTCGGCCGCGTGCCTGGGGCGCTCCCTGGAGATCCTGGTCGCGGACGAGTCGTCGGAGGGCATGGTCGCGACGACCTGCTCGGCGACGACCGCCAGCGATTCGGCGGCGGGCGCGGAGGCGCGCTCGTCCTTGTTGAGGGTCGCGAGGAACTTCGCCTCGGCCGCGGCCACGTCGTACGCCTCGTCGTCCTTGGGCGACTCGGGGACCACGGCGACCGGGCGCTGGGTGGGCGTCTCCGTGGAGTGGATGAGGAAGCCCATGGTGTCGACGGGCAGCGAGGCGAGGGCCTCCAACTCGTCCAGGGACCGGCCGATGCGGATCTCCCCCGCTTCGACTCGGTCGGCGGCGGGCACCATCCAGGTGACCTCGTCGCCGTCGACGATGGCCGCCTCGAAGGTCTGCCACTCCCCGGGGTTGAAGGGCCAGGCCCAGATGGGGTCGGTCCACACCTGCTCGGCGATCTGCCCGGCGCTGCGCATGCGCAGTTGGATGGCGCCGAGGACCGTGAGGTAGGGCTGCTCGCCGGCGCAGTCGAGCAGCAGCGCGCTATCGCCGTCGGCCTGGACCTGGGCGAGCCACGTCTGCGTGTCCGCGCGGCCCCAGACGACGTCTGCGGCGCCATCGGCCAAAGACAGTGGCACGAGGGCCGCGCCGAGCGGCCCCATCACGAGTATCGCGCCCTGGCCCCGGCACAAGAAGCGACCAATCTGAAGCATCAGTTACTGCCTTTTCTCAGTGGAGTCCGGCGCGTCGTGCGGGTCGACGCGGGGCGGACTGGTTGGATGACTCGGGTCATTGCGTGCGGATCCGATGTTAGTCGGGACGCACTTGCTGCGTAAACTACCACGGCGGTCGCGTTATCACGAGTCCCAGCGGACAGCGCGGCGCTCACGAGGTGGTCCGCGACGCCCTGGGGCCCGTGCCCCGCGGTCACGATCGAGCACATCTGCACGTCCGTGAGCACTCCGTGGATACCATCAGAGCATACGACGGCGTAGTCGCCTTCGCACAGGGGCATGAGGGTGTAGTCGGCGCTGACGGAACCGGTGAGCCCGCCGCCCAGGGCCTTGGTGACGACGTTGGACGGCGGGATGATCTGGGGGGTCCCCAGTTCTTCCGCCATGTCCCGCGCCTCCTGCACGGCCGAGTGGTCGTGGGTGATCGGGCTGATCCGACCGTTGCCGACCACGTAGACGCGGGAGTCGCCGATATTGAGGGAGAGCCAGTAGGGGCCTTCGTCTGTGTCCAGGGCGAGGACGCCGGTGAGCGTGGTGCCCGGGGCGTTCTGCGCGTCGTCGGCCCCGGCGAGGGCGTTGACGCGCTCCCCCGCTTCCTCGACGGCCTCGGAAAGGTCCACGAGGTCCGCGGCGCGGTCCCCGAGGCGCTCCTCACTGAGGTACTCGCACAGGGTCTGAACGGCGGTCCTCGAGGCGCGGGCCCCGCCGAGGTGGCCGCCCATGCCGTCGGCCACCGCGAAGAAGGGGGGAGCGGCGAGCCACGAGTCCTCGTTCTCGCTGCGCACCGGGCCGATATCGGTGGCCGCCCCCCATTGCAGGACTAATCCGCGGTTATGCTCCCCCGCCGTCATAACGGACTTCTTTCTCTCGCACTGCTCATGGCACGTCGACGCATGCGCGTATGGGATCGGACGCGCGTCTGGTGACGACTGCTACGGTAGCGATATCCACGCAGTTCCTGCCACTCGCAGCGGGAAGGGTGACGGTCGTGCCCTCCGTGGTGCCGTTCTTGTCGCCGTCCGGACCGGTGGCCGCGTAGGAGTACTCGACGGTCGTCGACGAGGTGTTCTCCGGCGCGCTCCACGTCCATGTGATCGTCCCGTCGGCGTAGTCGCCGGCCAGGCCGGTGACGACGGGGGGCGGCTGGCCGACGGGGTCGGCGGTCTCGCTGCCCGTGCTGGGCGTCTCGGTGCCGGGGACGCGGTTGACGGTCCCCTGCTGGGTGAGGATCGCGGTGATCAGGCCCGCCGTCACCAGCGCGCCGACCAGGAAGAGGACGAGGATCGTCGCGAAGGGCGTGCGCTTGGAGCGCTCGGGCTCCTCCTGCTTCTTGGCCGACTCGGGGGCGGCCTCGGCCCCGTCGGCGCGCTCGACCTCCCAGGAGTCGGCGACGGGCGCGGCGGGGACCTGGTCGCCGAAGTCGTACTTCAGCGCCCGCATCCGGGTGCCCTCGGGATCGATGCGCACCGCGCCGCGCAGGCGGGTCTTGGCGTCGATGGCGTCGCTGGTCAGGCCGAAGACCGCGTTCGTCTTCGACTCCTTGACCTCCATCTTGGTCACGGGCAGGCCCATGGCCCGCTGCACGCTCTGGAGGCCCTCGCCGAAGGCCTGGGCGGTGGGCGTGCGCTTGTCCGGGTCGATGTCCAGCGCGGCGCGCAGGACCTCCTCGAGCTCCGGCGGCGCGTCGGCCCGCCCGAGGGAGCGGATGCGCCCGCGTTGGACGCGCATGGCGATGCTGGCGGCGGAGTTGTCGCCGATGGGGTCCTCGAAGGGGCTGCGCCCTGTGACGAGCGTCCACGTGGTGGAGGCCAGCGCCCACACGTCCTGCTGGGGGGTGGCGGGGTTGGAGGCGTCCTGCTGCTCGGGGGGCGCCCACAGGACGGAGAAGCCGTCGAACGCGCCCACTTCCAGCTCCCCTTTGGGCGAGGCGACGCCGAAGTCGGCCAGGACGGGCTGGCCGTAGGCGTCGAGCATGATGTTGGAGGGCTTGATGTCGCGGTGGACGTAGCCCTGGCGGTGGAAGACCTCGACGCCGCCGCAGATCTGGATCATGAAGTCGAGGGCGCGGTCCAGTGCCATGGGCTTGGCGCGCACCTGGGACAGGACGTCGGCGACGGGGCAGTACTCCATGACCAGGTAGGCCCGCCCGTCCGAGGTGGTGCCGACCCCGTGCAGCTCGACGACGGCGGGGTGCCCCGCCAGCAGGGTCATCGCGTCGGCCTCGCGGTGGAGCTCCTCGGTCCCCCGCGCGTCTCCCTGGGCGCGCACGATCTTGATGGCGACATCGCGCGAGGGCAGCGCCTGGTGGTACAGGTAGACATCGGCGAAGCCCCCCATGCCCAGGGGCCGCACGAAGCGGAACCCGGGGATGGCGGGGCCCGGTACCACCATGCCCGCGGTGCTCATCCCTGTTCCTTCCTGCGCCGCCGGGCCTGGGCGGCGTTGCGGCGCACCGAGCGCAGTGAGAGGGCGCGGCGCGCGCGCTGGATCGGGCCCGTCGTGCGGCGCACTTGGGCGCGCAGGGAGGCGAAGTCCTTCCAGGCGGCGTTGACGTGCTCGCGGGTCGCGCCGTTGTGCGCGAAGTTCGCGATGTCCGCGCGGCGGGCGATGGCGACGGCGGTGGGCACCTCCTGCTCGAAGGGCGTCCACCCGGCGATGACGGCCGCGTTGGCGCCGGAGGGGGCGGCCACCAGATCGAAGGCGTTGGGCTCGACGATGTCCTGGTCGCCCGACCACTGCCGCGACAGCGACCACGCCGCCTCCTGGCGCGTCTGCCCGGCCTCGACCCAGATCCCGGCGTCGGCGGCCAGGTCCACGACCTCGTCCCAGGAGCCCAGCAGGGCGGCGGCGGGCTCGGCCCGTCTGCGCCTGCGCCTGCGCAGGGCCTTGTACACGACCACGCCGATCACGGGGCCGAAGAGCAGTAGGAACAGGCCCGTGCCGCCCAGGATGAGGCCCCACGGCAGCGAGGCGCTGTCGGGTTTGTCGGTGTCCGCGTTCTGGTCGCGGACGTTGGGGGGCAGTTCGACGGGGGGCTTGGGGGGGTCGGGCGGCTGGAGCACTTGCGGGCGCGGGACCGTCTTGGGCTTGGGGACCTGGGTCTGCGGGGTCTTGTCGCGCGGGGGCGTCGGGTCGAAGACCCCCCACATGCCGTCCTTGAACTCGACCTCCACCCACACGTGCAGGTCGGCGCCGAACAGTTTCACGGTGCCGCGCCGGTTGTGGCCGTCCGCCCCCTCGGCCGGGTAGGCGCCCATGACGACGCGGGCGTTGATGCCCTTGGAGTGGAGGATGAGGGCCATGAGCGCGGCGTACTGCTCGTCGTCCCCGATGAGGTCGGGGGCTTTGAGCATGCGCTCGAGGCGGTCGGTGCGCACGCCCGGCCTGGATTGGACGGTGTTCTCCTGGAGGTAGAAGCCGTTGCCGGACAGGTAGTGCTCGATGGCGCGCGCGGTGGCCAGGGGCCCGTCCGCGTTCTGGGTGGCCTCCAGGGCCAGGCTCTCAAGGCCCTGGGGGAGGTTCTTGTCCGAGTTGGTGAAGGACGCGGCGGGCAGGCCCTCCAGCTCGTCGTCCGTCGCCGCGTCGGCGAAGGACGTTTCGACGGTGTAGGCCATCTGCGGCGAGGGGCTGGTGGTGAGCGCCGTGTTCGCCCATTGGTCGAAGTGGAGGCCCTCGCGCTGCGGGCCCGCGGCGCCGTCCGTGAAGACGATGTTCTCGGGCCGGCCGAGGACGGGGACCCAGGGGCCGCGGAGCTTGTCGGTGGTGACGCTGATGGACGCGGTGGCGGTTCCCGCCCGCCCGGGGATGGCGGTGCCGACGGGGATGTAGCCCTCGGAGGCGGACTCGCCGGCGACGGACATGCCGAAGGTGGTCCCGTCGTAGACGTCCATCGCCGCGATCCGCACGCGCTGCCCGTCGGGCAGTTCGGAGACGGTGATGAGGGCGTCGTCCTTGAGGTCGGTGGAGTAGTGGCGGAATGCGGACAGCGGCGACGGGTAGGTGCGCACGTCGAGGGGCGGGTCGACCAGGTCGCGCCCGACGACGCGGCCGGGCAGGGGCGACAGCGCGATCGTGACCGGCACGGCGACGGCGACGCCCGCGGCGACTATGGTGAGCGCTCCGGCGACACGCCGCCCGGCGTAGACGGTGGAGCGCATCCGTCCGCCCGCTACCCCTCCCGCGGGGGCGGGCGCCGAGTCGGCGCGGCCCGCCAGGACGTCCTGTCCGAGGCGGAGGCGCTGGCGCTGGGCGGCCCACGCCCACCAGCCCACGAGGACCACCCACCACGCGGCGACCGCCCATGCGGGCTGTTCCTGGCCGCTGGGGCCGAAGAAGATGGCGACGAAGCCCATGATCCCCATGGGCAGGGTCCCGGCGACCGGCCGCCCGAGGCGGATGGTGATGAGGGAGGAGAGGGTGCCCGCGAGCAGCCCTGTGATCCACGGCACCACCGCGGGACCGGAGTAGGCGGAGATCGGGGGCGTCAGGGTGAGCAGGTCCTTCCAGCTGCGCCACACGCCCAGGACCAGGACTTGGAGGGTCTGGCCGGTGGGCACGAACCCGTTGGCCAGCGTCTGGGGCAGCGCGGCGTAGCCGCCCAGCAGCAGGTAGACCGCCGCCACTGCGGCGAGAACGCTGAGCAGGTCCCAGTGCCAGCGGCTGGCGGCTGTGCCGATCGCCAGGCCCGCGACGGCCCCCGCGCCCGCGGCGAGGAGCCCCTGGCCGTTGCCGAAGACGGGCTCGAAGGCCAGGGCGGGGCCGGCGGCCAGCACCGCCAGCACGAGGACCGACCACCCCGGCAGGGCGGGACTGGGCCGCCGCAGTCTTTCGGTGAGGCTGCGCAGGCGCGCGCGCGTGGTCCTGGCGCTGCCGTAGCGCCCCGAGGGCACCGCGGTGGCCGCCCAGGCGACGTTCTCGCCGGGGGCGGGGGGCGGGGGGACCTCCTCGGCGGCGGCGCTGTGCACGCGTTTCCGTGTGATCTCGATGGATTCGCTCACGTCAGGCCTCCGGCGATGATCAGCCTGGGCAGGTCCTTGAGGGTGGGGCAGTCGAGCAGGACGCCGCCGCCCACGGCGCTCCTGCCCCGGTCGGCGGAGGGGTCGATGCGCACGATCGAGACGGGGACGTCCACGGGCGTCAGGCGGGACAGGTGGGCGGCCTGTTCGTCGGTGGTGGAGGCGGGCACGACGATGGTGACCGCGGAGGCGCCGGGGCGGTCGTCGATGACTTCGCGCACCCGGCGGAGGAAGTCCCCTCTGGGCGCGGTCCCCAGCTCTGCGAGGGCGTCGAGCATCCGCATGGCCGAGGTGGTGGGGATCCACTCGGAGGCGGTCGCCAGGGACACCGTCCGGGATTCGCGCAGGTTGGCCAGCCCCAGGGAGGCGACGGCGGAGACCGCGGTCTCGAAGGGGTCCTGATCCCAGGAGCCCTCCGTGTTGTCGAGGATGACGAGGTGGTGGGAGCGGTGGGTCTCCTCGTACTGGCGGACGATGAGCTTGCCCAGGCGCGCGCTGGACGCCCAGTGGACGGAACGCTGGTCGTCGCCGGGCTCGTAGTCCCGCAGCGCGTGGAAGGACACGTCGGAACTGGACAGTTTCGCGGTGACGACACCTTCGATATCGACTTGGAAGCCTGTGGCGTCGAAGGGGACGCGCACGGTCCGGGGGTGGACGTGCAGGACGACCGGCTCCCCCCACTCCCGGACGCGGCGCACGAGGCCGAGGGGGTCGGTGCGCACGGAGCGCGCGGGGCCGACCTCGATGACGCCCCGCCGTTTGGAGCCGACCAGGAAGATGTCCTCCCATTTGCCCCGGGCGCGCAGCGGGGGGACCACGAACTCCCCGAGGCCCGCGCCGATGGGGACCTCGATGATGCCGGTGCGCGCGGAGCGGGCGCTCCCGTTGGTGACGGTGAGCTGGCCGACGGTGCTCTGGCCGGCGACGATGTGCTCGTTGGTGATGTCGATGGCGACGATGTGCGGGGGGCGCCACGCGACGCGCACTGCGGCGATGACGATGACGACCAGGCTGGCGGCTGTGATGGTGGCCGCCTCGGACCATTGGAGGGTGAGGCCGACCAGGACGGACAAGGCGACCAGGGTGAGCAGTGCCCATCCGGTGGGCGTCACGATGGACAGCCCCCGGCCGAGCGCGCGGACGACCCCCCTCACCGGCCCTCAGCTCCCGAGCGAGGGCGCGGAGACGCCGGTGAGCGCGCGCGTGATGATCCCCTGGGAGGTCGCCCCGGAGAACGCGGCGTCGGGGTCGACGACGATGCGGTGGCCCCAGACGGGCACGGCGAGGGCCTTGATGTCGTCGGGCAGCACGAAGGTGCGCCCTTGGGCGGCGGCCCACACGCGGGCGCAGCGGACCATGCCGATGGCGCCGCGGGTGGACACGCCCAGCAGCGCCGACTCGTCCTCACGGGTGGCCTCGGCCAGCGCCGCGACGTAGTCGAGGACGGCGGTGTCGGCGAAGTTGTCGGCGACGACGCGCGACCAGTGGTCGATGTCGTCGCCGCCCACGACGGGGCGCAGCAGGCGGGAGCGGTCGGGGGCGGCCGATCCTGCCAGGACTTCGACCATCGCGGCGCGGGAGGGGTATCCTACGGAGGCCTTCATGAGGAAGCGGTCGAGCTGGGCCTCGGGCAGCGGGTAGGTGCCGGCCTGCTCCACGGGGTTCTGGGTGGCGATCACCATGAAGGGGGTGGGAGCGGGGCGGGAGACGCCGTCGACGGTGACCTGGCCCTCTTCCATGACCTCCAGGAGGGCGGACTGGGTTTTCGGCGAGGCGCGGTTGATCTCGTCCGCCAGGACGATGGAGGCGAAGATGGGGCCGGCCCGGAAGACCCACCGGCCGTTCGACTGGTCGTAGATGTTGACGCCCGTGATGTCGGAGGGCAGCAGGTCGGGTGTGAACTGGATGCGGGAGTGGGAGCCGTCGATGACGGCGGACAGCGCCCTGGCCAGGGCGGTCTTCCCGGTTCCGGGCGCGTCCTCGAGCAGCAGGTGCCCGCCCGAGAACAGGGAGGTGAGCGCCAGGCGCACGACCTGCTGCTTGTCCAGGACTGCGCTGGAGATGGCGTCGACGAGGCTTTTGAAGACCTGCGCGAATTCACCCGCCTGTTCGGTCGAGAGCGTCATTCATGTCCTTCCTCAAGGAATAATTCCCAACAAAGTATAGGTGCTACAGAGCACTCAGTCGTCGTCATCGTCCTCCACCCAGCAACTGGTCACATGCCGGTCCATGCCCGCGAAAGCGCCCGCTGAGGTCGCCTGGGTGGGCAGGCCCGTCACCGTCCAGTTGCCCTTGGCGTCGAGCCGCCACTTGCCGCGCTTGCGCGGGTGGTCCTCGTCCTGATAGGTGTACACGTAGCACGTGAGCGTCGCGTCCGGGGCGAACTGGTCCGCCCTGGTCGCCGAGATCCTGAACGTCCCGCACGGCGTGCCCCAGCAACTGCCCAGGCCTTCCCAGACCTCCTCGATGTACTGGGGGTCCTCCTCGGTCCACACCTCCTTCTCGACGGTGCGCTCGGCGCCCGAGGCGTTCGTCAGCGTGACCACGACCGTGTACCTGTTGAGCGGGGCGAGGCCGGAGAAGACAGCCGACGAGGGGGGCGGCGAGCCGAACTGGGGCGCAACGCCCCCCTCCTTGATCGAAGCGTGCGCCCTGACGATGTCGGCGTCCGCCGGGATGTTCCACGTCGCTTTGATGCTCGTCCCATCGGCCTTGACCTTGACCTTGAACTTGGGCACGTTGCCGGCCTTGGGGGTCCCCGAGGCCGATGTGGCGGACGAGACGACCTTGGTCGCGTCGACTGCGGTGGCGGTCTGGCAGAAGAACAGGGTGACCGGCGTGCTGGAGGCGCCCAATCCCCCGATGACCTCCCCGTCCTCCACCTCGTCGCCAGCCGCGCACGCGGCTTCGGAACGCGCGTAGCGCAGGGTCAACTGCCTCGCCTCGTACCCGTTGCCGGGCACCTTGGCCAGGCCCACGACCTGCAGCTCACCGGTGTTGCCGGTGGGTTTGAGGACGGGCGCCGTCGGGGGCAGCGGGTTCTTGACCAGGGTGGACACGCTGATCGACGCCGCGTTCGAGTACCCGTCCGCGTTGAACACGGTGACCGTGATGGTGGCGGAGCCGCCAGAGGGCACCGACACCTCCTTCTGCGTCGCCCCCGGGCTGACCGGGTACGGCCGGGAGTCGACGGACACCGTGCCGTTCGCCCAGCCGGAGGAGTGGTGGGACCCCAACTTCCACGTCACGTTGAAGCTGGTGGTGCCGTCGCCGGTCCCCCCCACTACCATCGCCTTCAGGTCACGGGGGGGTTCCGGGGCGCTGGGGAGGGTGACCCGCGTGGAGACCGCCGCCGAGCGCCTGCTGTTCGTGTCGATCGCGACGACCGAGACCGTGTACGACTCACCAGGGGTCAGTCCGCTCCTGGTGTACGAGGTCGGGGAGGCGGGGACCTGCTCGGTGCCGCCGCCGCTGCCCGTCACGGCCACCTCGTAGTTCGCGATGCCGCTGCCCTGCTGATCGGGGGCGCTCCAGTTCGCGGTGAGGCTCCCGTTGCCCGGAGTCACCTGGAGGCGCCGCACGCCGGACGGATCGGGCGAGAAGTCGAGGGTGTTCGACGGGGCTGAAGGAGCCGAGTCGCCCTTGTTGGTCCTCACGACGGCTGTGAAGGAGTGGGGCCCCGGACCGAGCGGGGAGACGAGGCAGCGCATCTGCGGCTCGCAGTCGTAGCCAGTCCCCGTGTTCACGTCGGTCACCCGGTAGCCCTTGACGACGAAGTCGGCGCCCAGATTCGCATCCGTGATCAAGAGCTCGGCGGCTCCGACCCCCTGGGCGCCGCCCCGGCTCACCGCGCGGACGCTGACGGGCGCAGCGGGCTTGGTCTGCCTGACCTCGACGGTGATGGCGTTGGAGACTGTGCGGCTGCTGTCCCCGGGCGCGTCCGTGATGCTGTACTGGTAGGTGAATTCGGCCTTCGCCGGATCGGGCTTGATGGTGACGGAAGTCCCACTCCAGGTCACGGTGCTCGCGCTCCCAGCGGCGACTCCAGGGCCGGAGTCCACCACCTGGACGGGGCCGATGGCGCCGATGACGCTCTCGGACGCCACGTCCACGGTGACCGACCCGCCGGACTCAACAGTGCGGCGGATGGCGCTGACCTGCATCTTCGGCTTCGTCGTGGAGACGACCTCGACGGGGACGGACGCCTGGACGGGGCCGGAGCCGTCGTCGACGCTCACCGCGATCGAGCCCGCCGCACCGGTTGCCGTCCCCGCAGGGGCGGACACCGTCAGCGCAGTCCCGGAAACGGAGGCGGAGACGCTGTCGGGCTTGGACACCAGCGCGTATGCGAAGTCCCGGGGGTTGGCGCCGTCGGGGTCGGTGACCGCGAGCGCCAGGTTCTGCGTGACGGGGTCCTCCCCCGCGCCGACCCGGATGGGCGTGGGCGTGAGCGTGGGCGGCTGGTTCGACGCGGGCCGGACGATGAAGGTCAGGGACAGCCTGGCGCTCAGCGCCCCCGAGTCGTTGGAGGATCCGTCGGAGACGTCGAGGGAGACCGTGGCGCTGCCCGAGAAGCCCTCGCGCGCGTGGACGTCCACGGAGCCCTCCCCGTTGGCCGCGGCCTGGTCGATGCCGTTGGAGGAGACGATGGATCCGCCCTCCGACAGGCGCGCCGAGCGCCCGGGGCGCACGGTGGTGTAGTCCGCCAGGGCCAGGGTGCGGCTCTCGCCCGCTTTCATCTCGATGGGCATGCCCTCGGATCTGACCGTTGGCGGCGTGGAGTCCAGTCCGGGCACGGAGACGACCGCGGAGTTGGACAGGGAGTCGGAGTCCGTGACCGTGTAGACGACCAGGCGCCTGCTCGCCTGGGGGGTGATGAGCAGGTCCTGGCCGTCGACGACGACGCCCGGGTCGGAGGTGGTGACCACCAGGTCGGAGACGCTGCCGTCGGGGTCCTCGTCGTTCTCAGTGACCCGCACGCGCGCGGCGGAGCCGTCGGAGGGCAGTCTGTCGAAGGAGAGGGAGTCGTCACGGGCGATGGGCGCCTTCAGGGGGGCGTTCGCGGAGACGTAGGCGGTCAACTGCCCGCGGGAGCTGCCGCCGCGCCCGTCGGAGACGCCGTAGGACACCAGGTAGGTCCCCTCGGCCTCGGGCGTCGTGATCGTCACGAAGTCACCGGAGGCGGTGGGCGCCAGCCTGGGGTCGGAGGCCGTGAGGCCGTCCGCGTCCAGGGCGAGGGGGTCCCCATCGGGATCCACGTCGTTGGCCAGGACGTTGACGGACACCTGACGGCCGGGGCGCACCAGGACGGTGTCGGGCACGGCAGCGGGGTTCTGGTTGAGGGAAGCGGGGGGCGCGATGCCGACGCGGACCCGCGCGGTGCCGCGCGCGCCCCGGCGGTCCTCGACCACGTAGGTGAAGACGTCAGTGCCCGAGGCGCCCTCGGCGGGCGTGTACTCCAGCCAGGAGTCGCGCACCACCGCCGTGCCCTTGGTGGGCTGCTGGTCGGTGCCGACCAGCCACACGGAGTCCCCGTCGGGGTCGACCCCGGCCAATGGCACGGGGATGCGCGTCGTCTGGTTGCTGGCCGCCCACGCGGTGAGGGCCTTGGGCCTGGGCGGGTTGTTGGCCTCGGAGTCGGGGACCACTTCGAAGGTGACCGTCGAGGCGGCGGTGTTCCCGGAGGAGTCGATGACCGAGTAGACGACGGAAAGCGTGCCCGGGGTGCCGCCCGCTTCGATGCGGACCTCGTTCCCGGTGACGAAGGGGGTGCCGACCGAGGGGTTCGCCTCGTAGTTCAGGGTGGGTTCCACCGAGAGGCTGAGCCCCCCGGGCGAGCGGTCGTTGTCGAGGACGGAGGCGGTGCCGACGTCGCCAACGCGCACCTTGACGGTGTCGGGCTGCAGGACGGGCGGCAGGGAGGAGTTCGTCTCCGAGCCGGGGACGACGAGCACCCGGGCCGTGGCCGAGCCGTAGCCGTTGGAGACCGTGTAGGTGAAGGACACGGACTCCCCGATCCCCGCTGGCGAGCTGACGCGCAGCAGGTGGCGGTCCAGCAGGGCCACTTCGAGCCCGGAGTCAGCGGGGACATCGACGGACTGGACCACCAGGACGCCGCCGGAGGGGTCGGTGTCGTTGCCCAGCGGCGCCACCAGAACGGAGCCGCCCACGGGCAGGACCGCCAGGTCGTCCTCGGCGATGGGCCCGGAGGCCTCGTCCGCGGGGATGACGTCGACGCGGATGATGCCGATCTTCTGATCGGCGCCGTCGGTGACCGTGTAGCTGAACTGGTAGGTCCCCTGGGCGGTCGCCGTGAAGTCGATGGTCCCGGCCTCCAGGTCGGGCAGGGCGGTGACCGAGGCGGGGGCCGAGATCCCGACGAGCCGCAGGGGATCGCCGTTGGGGTCGGTGTCGTTGGCCAGCGGGTCCAGGGTGATGGTCTCGCCCTCGCGCGCCACGTAGAAGTCGGCGTTGGCCGACGGGGCCTGGTTGCCGGGCTCCTGCACGTCGACCTTGAGCGTTCCCTTGCCCTGCGCGCGCCCGTCGGAGACGGTGAGGTCCACGGTCTTGGGACCGGCCCCCGCGCCGAGCTCGCGGATCTGCAGGGTGCCGTCCTCGGCGAATTGGACGGAGAGGCCCTCGGGGGCCTGGGCGTCCTGGAGGAAGACCTGGTCGCCGTCGGGGTCGCGCCAGTCGCCCAGGACGTTGTACTGGATCTGCGCGCCCTGCCCGATCTTGACGGTGGGAACGGTCCTCTGCTCGGGCGCGGCGTTCTCGCTCCACGGGTGGACGGAGACGCGGACGGTGGCGGAGTCGGTGTCCTGCCCGTCCGAGGCCTCGTAGGTGAAACTGGTGGACCCCGTCTGCGAGTCGGCGACATCGGTGATCTGGAGGGCGCGCCCTCCCCGCGTGGAGACGACCGTCCCGAAGCCGGGGCTGGAGGTCGCGCGGGCGGTGAGGACGTCGCCGTCGGAGTCGGAGTCGTTGTCCAGGACGGTCAGCAGGGTGGAGCGCCCGGGGCGGACGCCGAACTCGTCGTCCTCGGCGTCGGGCGGGGTGTTCTGCTCCTTGCGCTCGGGGTCTTCGACTTCGTCGATGAGGTCGGTGGTCTGCTCCTCCTCCTCGGACTCGGCGAGCTGCTGCTCGACTTCGTCCCAGTTGTCGACGATGGTCATGTTCTCGTCGGGCAGCCACACGGATCCGAGGGCCACGTCGTTGAGGACGATGGCGGAGCGGTTGGTGCGGAAGACGACTTCGCGAGCGGATTTGAGGGTGTCGACGACGTCGTTGGTGTCCTTGCTGGGATCGGCGCACGAGCGCAGGTAGGCGCCGCTGCCGGACCAGGCGCCGTAGGCGCAGCCCATGTGCCACACGGGGGCGGCGGGGCTCCCGCTGGCGCCCGTGTCGACGACGGAGGGCTCCCCGCCTTTGAGGGGCACTCCGACAAGGCTCGTGGGGGTGGCCAGGTAGACGGAGTCCGCGTCGGCGCCGGGCTGTTGGAGCACGGCGCCGGGCGCGATGCCGTAGTCGGTGAGGCCGTACGCCTGACCGTTCGGCAAGTACAGAATATTGCCCGCGGTATCGAATGCGACCGGATGATTGCCGACCGCCGTCATCGCGAGGGTCGCGGCGGGGTCGATCCCCTTGATCCGGGACTTATTGACCGACTGGACGGTTCCTTTTGGTGCGACTGTGACCAGAGTGCCGTCCGAGGCGCTGAGGGAGAACGCGGTGCCGTCGACGGCCACCGTCGAGGCCCCCGCGCCCTCGCCGCTGTCGAGCGCGGCCCCGTCCCCCAGGTCCGCGGCGACCGGGCCCTTCGCGCTGGTCACCCAGAAGGTCCCCTCGGCGGGATTGTAGACACCGAGGGTGTCCCCGCCCTGTGTGGCGACCGCCCCCGAGGGGAGCGGGGTCGCCGAGCCGAGCGCCACGGCGGTGACGTTGATGGGGGCGATCGTCGAGGTCGCCCGGTCCGTCATGGTGACCGTCTCGCCGGCCTGCCCGATGTCGAAGTTCGCGGACTCCGCCCTCAGGGCGCCGTCGAGGACGCGGGCGTCGTAGTTGAGATGGCCGACCATCTGTTTGGATTTGTCGATGACCCAGATGCCGCCGTCGTCCACATCGACGTGGGTGACCTCCATGCCCTTGTACAAAAGACCAAGGACCGACACGAACAGCACCACAGTGATGACGAACAGCGCAGGCATCCGGCGCTTCATGCCTCTCACAGCGCATCCCCACCTTTCATCACGTGCCGCTGGTCGGATTTCAGGCCCGTCTCCCTAGTGTCGCACGAGTCGTTACTCCATAGAGAGTTGCCAGGTAAGCGTTTCGGGCCGGGGTACACACTAATTAACGCGGGGTCCCACTGCCATTCGACAAATCCGACCACTGCCCATCATGCCGGAACGGGCGCGCCCTCGAGGCGGACTTTCGCCCCGATCACCAGCCACAACGGAAGTGAAAGTGATCAAATAATGAATTGTCTCACCAGGTGGGATCCGAGGGCGGGGGCCTGTTGCGCCCGCCATCGACGGCACCAGCGGCCGGGCCCGGCCGCACAGGGGCTCGGCCCGGGGGACGAGGAGGCCTTCGGGCAGGGCACGGGACGGCCCGCGCCGCCCGCGCGCGGGCCTCACTTGCCCAGGGTGAACTCCCTGGTCACATTGATGCTGCCGGCCTCCGCCTCGTTCTCGATGAGCAGCGTCAGCGTGTAGCCACTGAGGCCGCCGCCCCCCGACCCGGTCTTCGGGGTGACCGTCCACGACGAGTAGTACTCGCAGTCGGCGTCCGTGCACAGGTCGATGGACCGGTCCCCGACCCGCCAGTTGGTGGCGTTGGACATGAGCGGGGCGAGGTTCTTGTCCACCTCGACCGTCTTATCCGTTTTGAGCTGGAACTTCGCGCCCGTGACAGCGCCATCGGCGGAAACCAGGGGGACTCCCACGACCGCGTTGACCTGGTTCGCCTCGGCGAGGATCTTCTGCTTGTCCCCCTCAGGCGCCTGGTCCATGCGGCTCTGGTAGTCCGCCTTCGTCCCGGCCCCGAGGTTCTCGAGCTGGTCGAGGGGCTTGAGGGCCTCCCCGCCCAGGGAGGCACAAGCCGACGCGCCCCAGACCAGCACTGCTCCGGCGGCTGCGACCGCCAGCCGTTTGACGATGATTCCCATGCGTCCTCCCTTTCAAAGATCCGCGCTACTGGCGATTCTACGGGCACAACTGATTCTGCGGTAGGCGCTGCGTCACTCCGAGCGCGGCTGCCACGCCAGCTGGGCGCGGTACACGCCACCGCTGCGCGCGACCACCTGGGCGCGGCCGGGGCTGGCGGGCACGGCCTTGACGCGTCCGATCACGCCGCCGTCGTCGGGGCTGCCCGACAGCAACAGGCCGGTGGCGCCGAGCTCGCGGAGCTTGGAGATCACGCGGTCGTTCATCACGGCCCCGCCCGTGCGCCTCGCGATCACGACGTGCAGGCCCACGTCGCGCGCCTGGGCCAGAAGGGAGTCGAGCGGCATCAGTTTGTTGCTCATACCCGACATCATCATGTCCTCGTCATCGACCAGCACCCAGATCTCCGGGCCCGACCACCAGGAGCGGTCGCGCAGCTGCGTGACCGTGACGTCGTCCCCGGGGGCGCGCTTCTCCATGATGGCGCTGGTGATTCCGCGCAATTCCGCCTCGACGTCGTCGTTCATCGTCAAGTAGGCCAGTCTGTACTCCTCGGGGACCTCCCCCAGCAGTGAACGACGGGGGTCGACGATGACCAACTGCGCCTCGTCGGGCGTATTGGTGCGCATGATCTCGTGGGCCATGAGGCGGATGAAGGCGCTCCGCCCCGATTCGCCGTCTCCGACGAGGAAGAGGTGCTGGTCCCGCAGCGGATCGAAGACCAACGGGCCCAAGCGCCGCTCCTCGACCCCCAGGACCAGGCACTTGTCGTGCAGGGGAACGGGGATCTTCTCCATGGGCGCCTCGTCGGCCGGCTCGATCTCCTGGCCGCTCGCCTGCGCTTTCGCCCGAGCGGCCTCGGCCTCCTCCGCGAGGATCCGCGCGTACTCGGCCTCCAGCTCGGCCATCGGCCGGGTGAGGGCCGGCGCGGCCGCGAGCAGCTCGGGGACGTTGACGCGCTCGGGCAGCAGGCGCAGACGGGGGGCGTGCATCCCCCGGGCGGCGGCGTTGATGGAGGCGATCGACTTGCGCACGCCGTCGCCGAGGGTTTTGGGGTCGCGCTCGCCGTCGATGCGCGGCAGGGTGAGCAGCATCTGGTGGGCGTCCATGTCGAGGCCGCGGCCCGGCCGGTCCACGGGGACGTTCTTCTTGGCGTGCCGGTCGATGATGGACGCCGACTCCTCGTCGATGCGGAGCTCGATCTTCGTGCCGAACAGGGGCTGGATGTCCATGCGCAGGTCGAGCCACCGCCCCGCGCCCACCACCAGGTGGACGCCGTAGTTGAGGGCCCTCTCCATCATCCTGCCCAGGCGCCTGTCCTCCCCCTCGAGCTCTTCCTTGAACGTCGCCCAGCCGTCCAGGATCAGGAAGACGTCCCCGTACCCGTCGTCGGCCCCGCCGGACGCCCGCAGGCGCCGGTAATCGGCCATCGTGTCGATGCCGTTCTTGCGGAAGTAGACTTCCCGGTCCTCCAGGATCGCCTCGATCTCGGCCAGCATACGGCTGGCGCGCTCGGTGTCGCCGCGCGCCGCGATCCCGGCGATGTGCGGCAGGCCCCGCATCGAGGAGAAAGTGCCGCCGAAGTCCAGCACGTAGAACTGGATCTCCAGGGGCGAGGCGGTGAGCGCCAGCGACATGACCAGGCTGCGCAGCGCCGTGGACTTGCCCGTCATGGGGCTCCCCACGACGATGCCGTGGCCCTTCGCGCCGGAGAAGTCGTACTCGAGGGTCTCCTGTTTCTGCTGGCGCGGCAGGTCGACCATCCCCATGGGGACGCGGAGGGGCCCTTTCTCCCTCCACGACTGCGACACGAGTCCGAGCCGCGGGTTGGGCGCCAGGTCCCCGAAGAGCATGTCGAGGGTCGGCGGGTTGTCCAGGGGCTCCAACCAGATCTTGTGCGCGGCCAGCCCGTGGCCCTCCATGCGTTTGACAGCGATGTCGAGCTGGCTCATGTCCGCGTACCGCGCGTAGTCGGGACCGGCCGGGTCCCCGACGGCGGGGGCCCCGTCGGCCCCCGGCGGCGGCGGGACGGGGCCCAGGCGCCCGGCCTGGGCGGCGTCGGGCTGCCGCCGCGCGATGACCACGGCGTCCTCCTCGGTGACCTCGTCGACTGAGAAGGGCAGGATATGGCGGG
>ERZ772948.1014-NODE-1014-length-17270-cov-22.312751_pt1 | contig 17270 bp, 14 predicted proteins | sample MGYA00511945_ERZ772948 | MGnify/ENA primary metagenome ERZ772948 (study PRJEB29015, sample SAMEA2737927) | human oral metagenome | biome: human oral; feature: human-associated habitat; material: dental | place: China | collected 2141 ... | reverse complement strand
CAAAACCACGAACACAAAACATGACACACTATCGAGATCTCAAACAACACACCCACCGGGACTCCACGATCCGCATCCGCGGACCGCCTCCTCCCGGAAGCGCTCGAGGAGCATCGGTCAGCCGCACGTCCGAAGCAGATTCCGGACCGGAGCCGGCGGTAACCGGTCTCCTACGACTTTCCAGTCCTCGGCCTCCGTCGGGTCATTGGATCTCTCCATCCCCGCTCGGGCCGGAGAGAACATTACGCACCGGCGGGGAGGCGGTCAAACCGAGAGACGGTGAGCCCGCGCACAATGCGGGCCCACCGTCCTGTCCGTCCTGTCCGGGGCGATTCTTCGCCCCGGCGCCCCGTCAGGGCCGTCGCGCCACGGCCAGGGTGCGCCGGCCCTTGCGGACCAGTACCACGCCGCCCGCCAGCAGCTGCTCCTGGGCGATCGGGGCGTCCTCGTCGAGCACCTTGACGTTGTTGAGGTAGGCGCCTCCGGCGGCGACCGTCTTGCGGGCCGCGCCGCGGCCCCTCTCCAGACCCGCGCTCACGAGCAGGTCGACGATCGTGGATCTGCCCACCGTCAGCTCCGCCGTCGGCAGGTCGGCGACCGCGGCCAGGAGTGTCGCCTCGTCGAGCTCGCCGAGGTCGCCGCGCCCCCACAGGGCGGCGGTGGCGGCCTGCGCCCGCGCCGTCGCCCCGGCCCCGTGGACCCAGGTGGTGACCTCGCGGGCCAGAACCCGCTGGGCCTCGCGGGCCCTGGGGTTCTGGGCCGTGGCCGTCTCGAGGCGCTCGATCTCGTCCCGGTCCAGGAAGGTGAAGATCTTCAGGAAGCGCACGACGTCGACGTCCTCGACCCGAAGCCAGAACTGGTAGAAGGCGTAGGGGCTGAGCATATTCGGGTCGAGCCAGACCGCCCCGCCCTCGGACTTGCCGAACTTGGTGCCGTCGGCCTTGGTGATCAGGGGGTTGGTCATGAGGTGGACGGAGGCGCCCTCCACCTTGTGGATGAGGTCCACGCCCCCCACGAGATTGCCCCACTGGTCGTTGCCGCCGATCTCGAGGGTGCAGCCGTAGCGGCGGAAGAGCTCGAGGTAGTCGTTGGCCTGGAGGATCTGGTAACTGAACTCTGTGTAGGAGATGCCCTCCTCGCTGGCCAGGCGGCGGGCGACGATGTCCTTGGAGAGCATGGTGCCCATTCGGAAGTGCTTGCCGAGGTCGCGCAGCAGGCCGATGGCGGTCAGCTCACCGGTCCAGTCGAGGTTGTTGACGATACGCGCGGGGTTGTCCCCCTCGAAGTCGAGGAGGTTCTCGAGCTGGGCCTGCAGGGAGCGCGCCCATCCGGCGACGACCTCGGGAGTGTTGAGCGTCCGCTCCCCCTTGTCACGTGGGTCGCCCACGAGTCCGGTGGCTCCGCCGACGAGCGCGAGCGGGTGGTGCCCGGCCATCTGGAGGTGGCGCATGACCTTGACGGCGACGAGGTGGCCGTGGTGGAGGGACGGGGCGGTGGGGTCGAAGCCGCAATAGAAGGTGAGCTGGCCGTCGGTGAGCGCCGCGCGGAGCGCGTCGATGTCGGTGTGCTGGGCGATGAGCCCACGCCAGTGCAGCTCGTCCAGGATGTCGGTCACGGTCCTGTTGCCTTCCATGGGTTTGAGCCGGCCTCGAGTGGGGCGACGGCGCCGGGCGCGCGCCTCGGCGGCGCTAGTCTGCCACGACGTCGGCGCGGCCCCGCTCCGCCGTCCGTCCGAGACCGCCTCAGAGCATCTCAGGCGCGCGGATCGCGCGCGCTCAGGGCGCTGGAGCAGGAGGGAGGCCGTCCGGCGTCGAGTGCGCACCCGGCGACAGCACGCGGACACCCATATGGTGTGCCGAGTCGATCAGGCGTTTGTCGTAGGTGACGAGATGGGTGGCGCCGCAGCGGATCGCGGACGCCAGGTGCAGGGCATCCAATGAGCGCAGGTTGGCCCCTCCCACGAGCCCGGCCTCCGTGTAAAGAGAGCGGGGCATGTCATTGAGCGAGACCCCCTCCAGGAACTCGGTGACAGCTCCTTGAGAGAGGTAGGGGCTTCGCGAGGCGGCCCGGCGCAGCTCAGTCTCGAGCAGAAGGGCGCTGACGAGATCAGCGCTCTCGGCATCGATCAGTCCCGCGAGTGTTGCTGACTCAGATTCCTCGACGAGGAGCTTGAGGGCTGCCGAGGTATCGAGGTACCACGTCATCGGTCGTTCCGGATCGCTGCGAGGAGTTCCTCCGTGCTCTCCTCAAGGCGAACTCGCCCGAGATCGGAGAACCTGAGGCGACGCGTCGCGGGCTTGACGCATCTGAGGTCGCCATCGGTGGGCACCGGGGACAGTCGCGCGACTGGGACTCCTCGCCGAGTCACCGTCATCTCCTCACCGGCCTCCACGCGGCGTAGGACAGCGGAACTGTCATTCCGAAGCTCCCGCTGGCTGATCTGCGCAGTTCTCACGAGTTAATCGTAGCATCATGTAGCATCTTGCCGACGAGGTCAGGCAGGCGAGACGCCCGACGCCTCAGCAGTCCCAGATAAGGGTGTACCGGTAGTAGAAGCGGCGCCGGATGCGGGCGCCCGGGAGGAGCCGCCCAGCCGCCTCCCGGATCTCGTCGAGGGAGTCGCGGGGCCGGGTGGTGGGCACGCCGATGTCGGGGGTCTCGCGGTGCCAGGCGCTCGCGAAGCGGATCGGCACGGCGCTCAGCCCTGAGAGGATCCAGTCCTTGGCGCTCTTGTTGGCGGCCAGCCCGACGACGATGAGCCGGCCGCCCGGCGCCACGAGCCCCGCGAGGCGCTTCAGCCCTGCCTCCAGCGGGAGATGGTGGAGGGCGGCCACGCAGGTGACCGTCTGGAAGGTCCCCAGGCACCGGGTGGAGGTCACGTCCATGATGCTGGCGCTGAACACCATCGCGTTCGCGGTCCTGGACAACCGGGCACGCGCGCGCTCCACCGTGGCGGCATGGGACTCAACGCCCACGACCTCATCGCAGACTCCCGCGAGGCGCTCGAGGAGCAGTCCATCCCCACAGCCGACGTCGAGCACCCGGCCGCCCCTGGTGGCGGCGTCGGCGACGATCTCGTCGTGGAAGGCGGTGTTGTGGTTCCAGTACTGCTCGGGCATCAGGTTCCTCCTGAGGCGGCTCGCCGGCTCTTGGAGCGCCGGGGAGCGGCCGCTTTGTAGGGCGAGACCGTGGGCTCGCCGTCGATCCAGAAACGCCAGGGATAGTCCTCGCCGCCACCGGGGCCCGCGACTCCCGTGCGCGGGCCCGTGCGGACGCTCTCAGGGGCGGGGACGGCTTCGGGGGTGGCCAGGGCGAGGCTGACGCGCGAGCCGGGAGCGCCCAGCGCGGTGCCGTCGTCGAGGCGGGTGAGCCCCAGGGCGGCGCACAGGCGCGCGGGTCCCCGCGCGAGGTCGCGGTCGTGGCGCGCCTTGGGCCGGCGGGCGCGCGCGAGGTCCAGGCCCTCGAGCACCTCGCCGGCGCGCAGCAGGACGGCCCGTGAGATCCCCTCGGGCCCGGTGACCACGTTGAGGCAGTGGTGCATGCCGTAGGTGAAGTAGACGTAGATGATGCCGCCCGCGCGGAACATCGAGGCGTTGCGGGCGGTGGGGCCCCGGTAGGCGTGGGAGCCGGGGTCCTTCTCGCCCCGGTAGGCCTCCACCTCCGTGATCCGCACGGCGACGGTGCCCTCGGCGTCGGTGGCGGAGAAGACCGCGCCGAGCAGGCGCGGCGCCGCGTCCAAGGAGTCGAGTGCCAGGACCCTGCGGGTCTCCTCGGGCAGGGCGCTCCCCCGCCCGTGGTCCTCGGGCGCGACGGGCTCGACGGCCCGGGCTGGCGCGGCGGGCATGTCAGTCCGCCTGCTCCCCCGGCGCCGCGCCATCAGGGCTGTCGAGGAGCGAGCCCTCCCAGGAGAAGACCCGCAGCTCGGCCGAGCGCTCGATGGCCCGGGCGAGCTGCTCGACGACGCGCACGGGCGCGGTGCCCCCGTGGCCGGAGCGCGCCGCGACGCTGCCCCGGACGGACAGGACCTCCCGCACGCCGGGGGCCAGGCGGGGGTCAATGGCCGCGAAGTCCTCGTCGGACAGATCCCACAGCTCGATGCCGCGCTTCTCGCACTCGCGCACGCAGACCCCTGAGATCTCGTGGGCGTCGCGGAACGGCACCCCGTTCTTGACCAGCCACTCGGCCACGTCGGTGGCCAGGGAGAAGCCCTGCGGGGCGAGCTCGGCCATCCGCGCGGTGTCCAGGCGCATGGTGGCGACCATCCCGGACACGGCCGGCAGAAGCACGGCGAGGGTATCGACGGCGTCGAAGACGGGCTCCTTGTCCTCCTGCAGATCGCGGTCGTAGGCGAGCGGGAGCGCCTTGAGGGTGGCGAGCAGGCCGGCCAGGTCGCCGATGAGGCGGCCGGCCTTGCCACGGGCGAGCTCGGCGACGTCCGGGTTCTTCTTCTGCGGCATGATCGACGATCCCGTGGAGTAGGAGTCGTCGAGAATGACGAAGCCGAACTCCTTGGTGTTCCAGATGATGATCTCCTCGCTCAGGCGGGAGATGTCCACGGCGGTCATCGCCAGGATGAAGCTCAGCTCGGCGACGACGTCGCGGGCGGACGTGCCGTCGATGGAGTTCTCCACGGCCGCGTCGAAGCCGAGGTCCGCGGCGACGGCGTCGGGATCGAGGCCGAGGGTGTTGCCCGCCAGGGCACCGGAGCCGTAGGGGCTCACAGCGGCGCGGGAGTCCCAGTCCTCCAGGCGCTCGGCGTCGCGCATGAGGGGCCAGGCGTGAGCGAGGAGGTGGTGGGCCACGAGCACCGGCTGGGCGTGCTGCATATGGGTGCGCCCCGGCATGATCGCCTCGCCCGCGCCCGCCGCCTGGTCGATGAGCGCGTCGACGACGTCGAGGACGAGGCCCGCGATGTGGCGCGCCTGGTCGCGCAGGTACATGCGGATGAGGGTGGCGATCTGGTCGTTGCGGGAGCGGCCCGCGCGCAGGCGCCCCCCGAGCTCGGCGCCGGCGCGCTCCATGAGGCCGCGCTCCAGGGCGGTGTGGACGTCCTCGTCGGCGGGCGTGGGGCCGAAGGCCCCGGAGACGACGTCATCCTCTAGGCGGTCCAGGGCGGCGATCATGCCGGTCAGCTGCGCGTCGTCGAGAAGGCCGGCTCCTGCCAGCGCGCGAGCGTGGGCTCGCGAGCCCGCGATGTCGTAGCGGGCCAGGCGCCAGTCGAAGTGGGTGGACACGCTCAGGGCGGCCAGGGCCTGGGCGGGGCCGCCGGTGAAGCGCCCGCCCCACAGGCTGATGCCGCCCTGGCTCTCCGGTGAGGTCCCGGAGGGGGCGGCATCTGCGGCGGCGTCGGAAGTGCGGTCGGGCTGAGGCGTCATGGGCCCATCATGACGCATTCACTCCCTGGGGTCCTCTTTGATATCGGTCTGGGTGGGCCTCTCAGCCGTTTTGACCATGAGCCGGTGCAGCCCCAGCCAGGTGCCGATGGCGCAGGCGACCATCCAGTTCCCCTCGGACAGGAGCCGCGACTCCGTGAGCGCCTGGATCGCCAGCGCCGTGGACACCAGGAGCGGCAGCAGCACCGACGGCGCCGAGTCGAGGTAGAGCAGGGCGAGCCGCCCGGTGCGCACGAGAAGAAGGAGCACGACGGTCACAATGAGGACGAATCCGACGATGCCCGTCTGGAAGAGCGCCTCGAGGTAGGCGTTGTGCGCGCTCATGGTGGGGGTGCCGTCGGGGCGGACCACGAGATTCTGGAAGACCGGGAGCCAGGGCTGCCAGTACATGACCCACCCCCACCCCAGGATGGAGTGCTGCTGCCACAGGTCGATGACGCGCTCCCAGATGATCGCCCGCCCCGACATGTCCGGGCTGCGGTTGAGGAGCATAGCGAGGTCGTGGCGGAAGAGGAGCGCCACCAGCCCGAGCAGCAGGCAGGCGCCAGCCGTGCGCAGGATCGCCTGGTAGCGCTGGTCTCGGGGCACGTGCCGCAGCCACCACAGGACCACGGCGAGCACAGCGCAGATGACCGCCGCCACGGTCACTGTGGCGGACCGGGTCAGGATGAGCGTGAGGACTGACAGAGAGGACCACACGACGAGGTGGGACCGGCTGATCTGCCGGTCCCTCCATCGCACCACCACGCAGATGAGGGCGAGCAGAGCGATGAAGGCGAGCGGGTTGCGGTTGCCGACGATCCCCTGGATCGGCCCGCCCTGGAGGAGGCGGTCCTCGCTCCAGAAGTAGGAGATGGGCACGCTCTCCCAGCCGCGCATGTAGAGGGGGACAAGGGGATGCTTGAGAACGAGGGCCACGTAGGCCTCGAGGACCAGGCTCAGCGCGATGGTGGCCTCGAGGGAGCGGCCCAGGGCGACGGTGAGCTGGCGCAGGGACAGGGCGCAGGCCAGGAGAATGCCCGCCGCGGTGGTGGCCACCATGAGGGCTGAGGCGAGAAGGGTCTCATCGGGGAACTGGGTCCAGGCGATGCTGGCCACGCACCACAGGCAGTAGGCGCATGTCGCGGGGGGCAGCGCGCGCCACACGATCCGGTGGCCCTCGAGGCGGAAGGCCACGTACAGCGCGATCCCGCTGATCGCGGCGATGATGCCGAAGGGCATCCAGCCGACGACGTTGCGGATCCCCTGGCCGGAGAAAGTCAGGAAGAACGCCCACACGGCGAGGCCGGGGATGACCGAGCGCCGATGGGCGCGCCCCGCGGGGGCATCGATCTCCTCACGCTGCATTGTTCTTCCGTGTCTGTTGGTCCTGCTCCGAGCGCTCCAGCGGGCGATGCCAGACGACGGAGCACCTCAGATGTTAGCCCCACAGTGCCCCTCGGCGCCGCCCGCCCAGCAACATGGTGATGACGATGCCGGGCCCTGCCGTCTCCTGGCTTGGTTGTTCGTTATGCCACCCTCCTTGAAAGGCTAGACGAATAGCCGACAATGGAGGAGACTATGATTATGAGCAACGACGCTATGACCAGCAGGAATCATTGTCCGCGCATCGCCTCATCAAAGCTTCGCACTGGCACCCGTGTGATCGGCGCCCTCGTCCTTCTCCTCACGCCCGGCGTGGCCGTCACAGCCTGCGGGGACTCCTCCTCAGGCGGGGCGGCGGAGTCGCCCAGCGCGTCCGCTCCCGCGCCGTCGGACGCGGGGGGCGCGTCCGCCGCGGAGCCGAGCGGAGGCGCCTCGATGGCCGCGCCGACAGGCCCCGGTCCGGGAAGCGCGATGCCGACGGGTCCCGACGCGGCGTTCCCCGCGCCCGACGGGGCGACGAGTCCGCATTATTTCATCTCAGCGGATGGGAACGTCGCCTGCACCTTCTCCCAGATCCATTCCCCGCAGGGAAGCTATCTCTGCCAGGTCGCCCCGGGAGTGACAGCCTCGTGGTCACCTGAGACACCGCTTCCAGCCCCCACGGGCGACGGCGCATGCGACCCCAAATGGCAACCGATCTTCTACGCCGAGTCCGACGGCGCTGGCATGCAGTGCCACGGCGGCGATCAGGCGATCAACGCCACCACCATCGGATCCGGCGAGTCCGTGGTGAACGGCAACAGCGCCTGCACGGTCCACGACGGCGCCGTCACCTGCTGGGACACAGTGACCGGCAATTCCTTCGCGCTGTCCCCCATGGGCTACCAGTTCGGCAACCAGGGAGCGATCTCACCCGACGCCTTCACCTGGTGATCGCCGGCGCCTTGCCCGCATGTGGTGGTGGGGCCGCCCAGAGATCCCCCTGAGCGGCCCCACCACCATGACTGCCCGCCGTGCTGGCGGAGAGCGTCCGCGCTCGGGTCTTAGAAGCCGGTGCCCTCGCCAAGGCGCTCGGCCCTGGCGGCGGCGAGCTTGGGCTGCATGCCATAGATCTCGATGAACCCGCGTGAGGACGACTGGTCGAAGGTGTCGCCCGTGTCGTAGGTCGCCAGGTTGAAGTCGTAGAGGCCGGTCTCGCTGCGGCGGCCGTTGACAGTGGCGCGCCCGCCGTGGAGGACCATGCGGATATCGCCGCTGACATAGTGCTGGGTCTCCTCGATGAAGGCGTCGAGGGAGCGCTTGAGCGGCGAGTACCACTGCGCCTCGTAGACGAGCTCGCCCCAGGTCTGCTCGATCTGGCGCTTGTAGCGGCGCTGGAGGCGCTCGAGGGTCACCGCCTCCAGGGCCCGGTGGGCCTCGATGAGGATGACGGCGCCGGGCGCCTCGTAGATCTCCCGCGACTTGATGCCCACGAGCCGGTCCTCGACCATGTCGATGCGGCCGATCCCCTGGGCCCCTCCCCTGCGGTTGAGCTCCTGGACGGCCTGGAGCGGGGTGACGGCGGCGCCGTCGATCGCCACGGGCAGGCCCTCATTGAAGGTGATGATGACCTCGTCGGGCAGGGGCGGGTAGGTGGGGTCATCGGTGTAGGTGTAGATGTCCTTCGTCGGGGCGTTCCACAGGTCCTCCAGGAAGCCGGTCTCGATGGCGCGCCCCCACACGTTCTGGTCGATGGAGAAGGGGTTGTGCTTCGTGGTCTCGATGGGGAGGCTGTGCTTCTCCGCGTAGTCGATGGCGACGTCGCGCGTCAGGGCGAGGTCGCGCACCGGGGACAGGCAGTCCATGTCCGGGGCCATGGAGGTGATGGCGACCTCGAAGCGGACCTGGTCGTTGCCCTTGCCCGTGCAGCCGTGGGCCACCGTCGAGGCGCCGAACTCGCGGGCGGCGCGAACGAGGTGCTTGGCGATGACCGGCCGGGAGAGCGCCGAGACGAGCGGGTAGGTTCCCTCGTAGAGCGCGTTGGCCTTGAGCGCGGGCATGCAGTACTCGGTGGCGAACTCGTCGCGGGCGTCGGCGACGTAGGCCTCGACGGCGCCGCAGTCGAGCGCGCGCTGGCGGATGACATCGAGATCCTCGCCTCCCTGCCCGACGTCGACCGAGACGGTGACCACCTCTCGGCCGGTCTGCTCTCCGATCCAGCCGATGGCGACGGAGGTGTCCAGCCCGCCGGAGTAGGCCAGGACGACGCGATCAGTGTTCTTCTTCATGAGGGATCTCCATGGGAGGGGTTGTGCCGGTGGACCGGCCTGTCGGTTGATGGGGCGCGCGGGGCGGGGCGCCGTGGGCGGTCGGGTTGGGGCGGCTCTCAGCGCCGTCCCGCGGGATCGGCCAGGGCCAGGAGGTGGGTGGCCACTCGGGCGGCGGTCTCCTCGGAGCGGGAGATGACCAGGACGGTGTCGTCGCCGGCGATGCAGCCGAGGACCCCGGGGAGCATCGCGTCGTCGACGGCGCTGGCCAGCAGCTGGGCCGATGCCGCGGGGGTGCGCAGGACGAGCTGCCCGCCGGACCACTCGGCCGTGACGAGGAGGTCGGCGCACCAGCGGGTCAGGCGGGGCGTCGTGTACGGGGCCAGGTCGTTCTCGTCCGCGCCCTCGGCCACCGCCTGCGCCGCCCGGAGCTGGCCGGGGGCGCCGGCCTCGGGGACGGAGTAGACGAGGGCGCCGTCGCATGCGCGGATCTTCGTGGCGCGCAGCTCGACGAGGTCACGGGACAGGGTGGCCTGGGTGGTGCTCACGCCGCGCTCGGCCAGGGCCTCGCGCAGCTCGGCCTGGGAGCGGATCTGGGAGTGGCCCAGGACCTGGCGAATGAGGGCGTGCCTGGCGGCCTTCGTCGCCGGCGCCGCGGGGGCGGCTTGGGGCGACTCAGCGCTGGCCGCGGCCGGGCCCGGGGCGGTCATGCGCTCAGTCATGGTGGCCCGTGATCGCCGCGCCCTCGGGGGCGCCCGCCAGGCGCGCGGCGAGGAGGGCCGCGAGCGCGGCGGTGAAGGCATCGGCGTCCTCATCGGACAGGATGAGGGGCGGCGCGAGGCGCAGGGTGTCCGGGCGGGGGGCGTTGACGATGAACCCGGCCTGGGCAAGGTCCTCGGCGAGCGCGGAGGCGGGCCCCACCGCGGGGTCGAGGGCGACACCGATGAGCAGTCCCAGTCCGCGCGTGGCGGTGACGCCGGGAACCTGCGCGAGCTCCGATGCCCAGCGCTCGCCGAGACTGCCCGCGCGCTCCAGGAGGCCCTCGGAGCGCAGGGTGGCGATGACGGCCAGGGCGGCGCTGGCGGCCACCGGGTTGCCGCCGAAGGTCGTTCCGTGCTGGCCCGGGCCGAGGAGCTCGGCGGCCTGACCGGTGGCGACCACGGCGCCGATGGGCATCCCGCCGCCCAGTCCCTTGGCCAGGGTGACGACGTCGGGGACGATGCCCGGCGCCAGGAGGTGGTGGGCCATCCAGGCGCCCGCGCGGCCCATGCCGGTCTGGACCTCGTCGATGATGAGCAGGGCGCCGGCGTCGCGGGTCATGGCGCGGGCGGCCTCGAGGTAGCCGTCGGGCAGGGGGCGCACGCCGGCCTCGCCCTGGATGGGCTCGACGATGAGGGCGGCCACGTCCGGCCCCATGGCGTCCCGCAGGGCGCTCACATCCCCGGCGGGCACGAACTCGATGCCCCCGGGCAGGGGCTCGAAGGGCTCGCGGTAGGCGGCCTTGTGGGTCATGGCGAGCGCGCCCATGGTGCGCCCGTGGAAGGCCTGCTCCAGGGCGAGGACCCGGGGGCGGGAGGCGCCGCCGTGGCGGCGGGCGATCTTGAGGGCTCCCTCGTTGGCCTCGGTTCCGGAGTTGGCCAGGAAGACGCGGGAGGCGCCGGGCTCGGCGCCCGGGAGGGTCAGCGCGATGAGCTCCTCGGCCAGGCGGACCTGGGCGGGGGTGGTGAAGAAGTTGGAGACGTGGCCCAGCGTGGCCAGCTGGGTGCTCACGGCCTCGACGATCGCGGGGTGGGCGTGGCCGAGGCAGTTGACGGCGATGCCCGCGAGCAGGTCGAGGTACTCGGTGCCGTCGGCGTCCCAGACCCGCGCGCCACTGCCCCGCACGAGCACGCGCGAGGGCGTGCCGAAGGTGTTCATGATGGCGCCGGCGTAGCGGTCGCGCCACTGCGCGTTGCCGCCGGGGGTGGTGGTCGCGTCGGTCATAGCCGCTTCCCTCCGTCGAGTGGTGGCACGGGGCTGTCCCCCGGGTGGATGACGGTGCCCACGCCCTCGTCGGTGACGATCTCCAGGAGCATCGAGTGGGCCTGACGCCCGTCGATGACGTGGGCCTGGCCCACTCCCCCGCGCACGGCCCTCAGGCAGGCCTCCATCTTGGGGATCATGCCGCTGGCGAGGGTGGGGAGCATCTCCTCCAGAGCATGGGCGGAGATGAAGGGGACGAGGGAGGAGCGGTCCGGCCAAGCGGAGTAGAGCCCCTCGACGTCGGTGAGCATGACCAGGGAGCGGGCCTGAAGCGCGATGGCGATGGCGGCGGCGGCGGTGTCCGCGTTGACGTTGAGGACGGTCGCCGAGTCGGTCACCAGCGGCGCGACGGAGGAGATGACGGGGATGCGGCCCTGGTCGAGCAGGTCGATGATGGGCTGGGGGCTGACCTCGACGACGTCGCCGACGAGGCCCACATCCACACTCGTGCCGTCGACGGTGGCCGCGCGCTGACTGGCGCGCAGGAGGCCGCCGTCCTCCCCGGAGATGCCCACGGCGGCCGTGCCGTCAAGGTTGAGCAGGGAGACGAGCTCTCGCTGGACGGAGCCGGTGAGGACCATGCGGACCACGTCCATGACCTCCGGCGTGGTCACGCGCAGGCCGCCGCGGAACTCGGACTCGATGCCGAGGCGCCCGAGCATCTCGTTGATCTGGGGGCCGCCTCCGTGGACGACGACGGGGCGCACCCCGACCTGGTGGAGGAAGAGGATGTCCTGGGCGAAGGCCCGCTTGAGGCCGTCGTCGATCATGGCGTTGCCGCCGTACTTGATGACCATGGTGGCGCCCTTGTAGCTGCGCAGCCATGGCACGGCCTCGAGGAGGACCTCTGCTTTGATCTGGGGGCTGATCTGGGATATCTCGATGCTCATCGTGGTGCTCAGGTGGTGTAGTCGGCGTTGATGGTGACGTAGCCGTGGGTGAGGTCGTTGGTCCAGACGGTCGCCTGGGCCCGGCCCGCCCCCAGGTCGATGTCGATCCTCGTCTCCCTGGGGCTCATGTCGACGGTGTCGCGGGGCTCGCCCAGGCCGCCGTGGCGGAAGACGGTGACGCCGTTGATGGTCACGTCCACCTCGTCGGGGTCGAAGGGGCAGGTGGCCTCGGGGACGGTCCCGAGCTGGGACAGGACGCGCCCCCAGTTGGGGTCCTCGCCGGCGACCGCGCATTTGAGCAGGTTGGAGGCGGAGACTGTGCGGGCGGCGGCCTCGGCTGCCTCCTCGCTGACGGCGCCGGTGACGGTGATGGCGATGTCGTGGGTGGCGCCCTCGGCGTCAGCGACGAGCCTGCGGCCGAGCCCGCCCAGAACCTCCTCGACCGCGTCGGCGAGCTCGGCGTCCGTGGGGGTGATGCCAGAGGCGCCCGAGGCGAGGAGGACGACGGTGTCGTTCGTGGACATGCAGCCGTCGGAGTTGATGCGGTTGACGGTGCGCGCGGTGGCCGCGGCGAGCGCGGCCTGGGCGGCGCCGGGCTCCACGACGGCGTCCGTGGTCAGCACGCAGAGCATGGTGGCCAGGCCCGGGGCGAGCATGCCCACGCCCTTGATCATGCCGCCGACGGTCCATCCCTCGCGGACGGCCGCGTCCTCCTTGGGGGCGGTGTCCGTGGTCATGATGGCGACGGCGGCCTCGTGGCCGGCCTCGGGGGTGGCGGCCAGGGCCTGAGAGGCGGCGGTGGCGCCGGGGAGCAGGACGCCCATGTCGATGGGCTCGCCGATGACGCCGGTGGAGCACACGAGGACGTCCGCGCTCTCGCAGTCGAGGAGCCCGGCCACATGCGCGGCGGTGGTGGCGGCGTCGGCGGCGCCGCGCTCCCCGGTGCAGGCGTTGGCGGAGCCGGAGTTGAGGATGACGGCGCGCGCCGTGGGGGCGGCGGCCAGGGCCTGGCGGGACCAGGTGACGGGAGCGGCGACCACCCGGTTGGTGGTGAACACGCCAGCGGCGACTGCCAGCGGGCCGTCGTTGACGACGAGGGCGAGGTCGGGATTGCCCGAGGCCTTGAGCCCGGCCTTGACGCCGGCGGCGCGGAATCCCTGTGCGGCGGTGACGCTCACGGCGCTACTCCTTGCATGATGACACCCGTGGTCTCGGTCAGGCCCAGGGCGAGGTTGAGGGACTGGATGGCGGCGGAGGCGGTGCCCTTTCCGAGGTTGTCGATGGCGCACATCATCGTCGCCACACCGGCGGTGGTGTCGACGGCGACCTGGACGTGGGCCAGGCCCGAGCCGGCGACGGAGCCGGTGGTGGGCCACATGTCCTCGGGCAGCAAGCGGATGACGGCCTCGCCGTCGCCATTGCGGCCATAGGCCGCCTCCCAGGTCCCGCGCAGAAGGGCCTGGGGGTCGTCGGCGCCTTGCGCGGCGGAGGTCAGGGGCGCGATGACGGTGGCGAGGATCCCCCGGCTCATGGGCACGAGCACCGGGGTGAAGGACAGGCGGGTGGCCCCCGCGGGCACGCCAGCCACCTGGAGGTTCTGGATGATCTCCGGGATGTGCCGGTGCGTGCCCCCCACGGCGTAGGCCTGGGCTGAGCCGAGGGCCTCCGCGGCGGTGAGGTGGGGCTTGAGGGACTTGCCCGCGCCGGAGTAGCCGACCGCGAGGACGGCGGTGAGGGAGGAGGTGTCGATGAGGCCGGCCGCCGCGCCGGGCTGGGCGGCGAGGGTGACGGCGGTGACATTGCAGCCGGGGACGGCGATGCGCGTGGCCTCGCTCAGCGCGGCGCGCTGGGCGGAGGCGCTGGTCTCCCCGGCGTGGAGGAGCTCGGGCATGCCGTAGGTCCAGGGCTCGGCGAAATCCCCGCCGTAGTACCGCTCCCAGGCCGCTGCCGAGGTGAGGCGGTGGTCGGCCCCGCAGTCGACGAGGATCGGGGAGCGCCCCGAGGCGCTGGCCGCCTCCTCGATGGCGGTGGTGACCTGCCCGGAGGCCCCATGTGGGAGGGCGAGGACGACGATGTCGTGCTCGGCCAGGCGCTCGGCCCGCGTGGGCTCCACCTCCCGCCCCGCCAGCTCGGGCAGGTGGGGGTGGTGCTGGCCGAGGAGCGTGCCCGCTGAGGAGCTGGCTGTCACGGCCCCGATCTCGATCTCAGGATGCGCGGCGAGGAGCCTGAGGACTTCACCGCCTGCGTATCCGGTCGCCCCTGCGACCGCTGCTGTCCACGTCATACGTGAACCATACATGCGATTGCATAGAAATGCACACAGCGCTCTCCCCGGGTCTCGCGGGGCAGGACCGCCAGCGGGACCGGCAGTGGGGCTGGCTCAGCCCTGGTCGCGCAGGGCGGAGGCGATGGAGTCCGCGAAGGCGCGCACGGCTTCCCAGTCGCGGAAGTCGCCCTCGGAGGCGCCCCCCATCCGGGCGATGGTGCGCTCGCGGAGGTTGAGCTGGGTGGGGTCGAAGCGCCCGGAGAAGGTCACGTGCTCGCGCGCGTTGAGGGACAGGAGCACCGGGCCGATGCGGTGCGGGTCGCTCACCTCCCCCTTGTCCAGCCCGGACAGGCCCACGGAGAAGGCCCATACGGGGTGGGTGGCCAACTCGTCGCGGAAGCGGCGCGTGAAGTCGGTGGCCTGCTCGGTCCAGCGCGTCATGTAGATCGCGCTGCCCAGGACGAAGGCATCGTAGCCCTCGACACTGGTGACCTCCTCCGGGCGCGCCTCATCGACGTCGAGGCCCGCCTCGCGCAGGAGCTGGGCGATGACACCGGCGATCGAGTCGGTGGCGCCGTGACGGGAGGAGGATGTCAGGAGGATCGTCATGACGGAAAGTCAACCATGAAGCGGGGGCCTCGCGCTGGGACTCCGGGCCGTGAATTCGCGAGCGCTCAGGCGCGCAGCTCGGCTCCGAGAGCCTTGGCGGCGCGCTTGACGATCCGCTTGCGGATGCCGGCGGTGTCCTCGGCTGTCAGTGTGCGATCGGCGGCGCGCAGGCGCAGGGAGAAGGCGAGCGACTTGCGGCCCTCGCCGAGCTGCTCGCCGCGGAAGACGTCGAAGAGGCGGACCTCCTCGGCCAGGTCCTTCGCGGTGGCGCGGATGAGGGCCTCCACCTGGGCGGCGGTGACGGACTCGTCGACGACGAGCGCGATGTCCTCCTTGGCGGCGGGGAAGGTCGAGACGGCGCCCACCTGGAGCACGCCGCGCTCCTGGGCGGCGTCGAGGAGGGCATCGAGGTCGATCTCCACGGCGCAGGAGCGCTCGGGCAGGCCCAGCGCGCGCGCCACGCGGGGGTGGAGCTCTCCGGCATGGGCGACGACGGCGCCGGGGGTGATCTCCTTGCCGGCACGGGTTCCGGGCAGGCGCAGCTCGGCGACGCGCCCGGGGTGCCAGGGGGCGATGGGGGCGGCGGGCGCGCTGGCCTCCACGCCGGCGCCCACGGCGCGAGCGACGGTGCGGACGACCTCGATGGCGTCGGCCCAGTCCCAGGAGTGGGCGGCGCTGAGCACGCCAGCGCGCTCACGGTCGCCGGCCAGGACGGCCCCGATGTGGACCGGCTGGGCGGGGATGCCGGCCTCGAGGGCGGCGAGCTCGGAGTCGGTGGGGCGGCGGTCGACGCCGATGATCGGCGCGGGCACGGTCCCCGCGGGGCGGGTGACGGCGCCGATCTCGAAGACGGCGACGTCGGGCAGGCCGCGGGAGATGTTGCGGCGGGCGGTGTCGACGAGGGTGTCGAGGATGGAGGTGCGCAGGGCCGGCGCGTCCTCGGCCAGGGGGTTGGCCAGACGGGCGGCCTGGCGCCTGGGGTCGTCGTCGGGGATCTCGAGGCGGTCGTGGGCGTCGCCGATGAAGGGGTAGGACAGCACCTGGGTGAGGCCGGCGTGCGCCAGGGCGGCGACGGCGTCGCGCCGTGCCTTCTGGCGGGGGGTGAGGCCCAGCCCGGCGGGGGCGGTGGGCACGATCGTGGGGATCGCGTCGTAGCCGTCGAGGCGGGCGACCTCCTCGGCGAAGTGGGCGGCGCCCACGAGGTCGGGGCGCCAGGTGGGCGGGGTGACGGCGAGGAGCTCGCGGCCGGCCTCATCCGTCCCGGCGGGGGCGACGGCGCAGCCGATCATCTCGAGCAGCTCGGTCACGCGAGCGGTGCCGTAGGGCACGCCCGTGAGGCGCTCGGCGGCATCGGCCCGGATGACGATGGGCTCGGGAGCGTGGGTGCGGTCGACGTCGGTGGCCACGGGCTCGGCGGTGCCGCCTCCGTACTCGACGAGCAGGTCGACGGCCCTCTGCGCGGCGACGGCGGCCAGGGCGGTGTCCACGCCGCGCTCGTTGCGCTTGGCGGACTCGCTGGGCAGCTTGTGGCGGCGGGAGGAGCGGGCGATGGACACGGCGTCGAAGTGGGCGGCCTCGATGAGGACGTTGCGGGTCGAGGCGTCGATCTCGGTGTCGGCGCCGCCGAAGACACCGGCCAGGACGAGGGGGCGCGCTCCCTGGCCACCGGCGGAGTCGGAGATGACGAGGTCCTCGGGGTCGAGGTCGCGGGTGACCTCATCGAGGAAGGTGAGGGACTCCCCCGCCCTGGCGCGGCGCACGACGATCGGGGCGACGAGCTTGTCGGCGTCGAAGGCGTGGAGGGGCTGGCCCAGGTCGAGCATGACGTAGTTGGTGACGTCGACGGCCAGGCTGATGGGTCTCATCCCGGCGGCGGTGAGGCGGTCGGCCATCCACTTCGGGGACGGCGCGGTCGGGTCGATGCCGGCCACGAGGCGCGCCACGTAGCGGTCGCATCCGGGGCGGCCGTGGATGGGAGTGGGGTCCTCGGCGATGATGACGGGGAAGCCCTCGCCAGCGCTCGTGGAGGCGTCGGCCACGCCCGCCGGGTACAGGCCGGGATTGGCGCCGTCAGCGGGGTCGGTGAAGCGGGCGCCAGTCGAGTGCGAGTACTCGCGGGCGACCCCGCGCATGGAGAAGCAGTAGCCGCGGTCCGGGGTGATGTTGATCTCCAGGACCTCCTCCCCCAGGCCGAGCAGGGGCAGGGCGTCGGTCCCGGGGGCGGGGAGCTCCTCGCCGTCGTGACCGGCCTGGGCGAGCCACTGGTCCAGGACGATGATGCCGTCGTGGTCCTCGCCGATGCCGAGCTCGCGGGCCGAGCAGATCATGCCGTCGGAAAGGTGGCCGTAGGTCTTGCGGGCGGCGATGGCGAAGTCGCCGGGCAGGACGGCGCCGGGCAGGGAGACGACGACGCTGTCCCCGGCCTCGAAGTTGTGGGCGCCGCAGACGATGCCGCGGCTGGGCAGGTCGGAGGGCTCCT
>ERZ772948.1010-NODE-1010-length-17307-cov-9.607060_pt1 | contig 17307 bp, 13 predicted proteins | sample MGYA00511945_ERZ772948 | MGnify/ENA primary metagenome ERZ772948 (study PRJEB29015, sample SAMEA2737927) | human oral metagenome | biome: human oral; feature: human-associated habitat; material: dental | place: China | collected 2141 ... | reverse complement strand
AGGCCATCGACCGCGTCATCGCCGGCCCCCAGAAGCGCACCCGCGTCATGAACGACCACGAGAAGGCCGTCACCGCCTACCACGAGGCCGGCCACGCCCTGTGCGCCGCCGCCGGCGCCTACTCCGACCCCGTCACCAAGGTGACGATCCTCCCGCGCGGCAAGGCCCTGGGCTACACCATGGTCATGCCCGCGGACGACAAGTACTCCACCACCCGCAACGAGCTCCTCGATCAGCTCGTCTACGCCATGGGCGGGCGCGCCGCCGAGGAGATCGTCTTCCGCGACCCCACCACCGGCGCCTCCAACGACATCGAGAAGGCCACCGGCACCGCCCGCCGCATGGTCACCGACTTCGGCATGACCCGCAGCGTCGGCGCCGTCAAGCTCGGCACCACCGAGAACGAGACCGTCCTGGGCCTGTCCGCCACCAACCGGGACTTCTCCGAGGCCGTCGCCGCGCAGGTCGACGCCGAGGTCCGCGAGCTCCTCGACGCCGCCCACCGCGAGGCCTGGGAGATCCTCACCCGCAACCGCGACGTCCTGGAGAACCTGGCCACCCAGCTCCTGGAGAAGGAGACCCTCCTGGAGAAGGACCTGGAGGCGATCTTCGCCCCCGTCGTCAAGCAGCCCGAGCGGCCCCTGTGGTCCGCTGATGACAGCCTCGTCCTTCCCGACGGCGTCGCCGGTTCCTTCACCGGATCGCGCCTCCCGCGCCGCCCCGCCGCCGGGGCGGACACAGCGGAGGGCACGGCGATGGGCGCTGACGCCGCTGGCTCCGAGGGCCCCCTCGCATGACCTACGACGCCGAGGGCGTGCGCCGCGCCGTGCGCGACCTCCTGGCCGCCGTCGGCGAGGACCCGGACCGCGAGGGCCTGCGCGACACCCCCGAGAGGATGGCTCGCGCCTACGCCGAGCTCTTCGCTGGCCTCGATGAGGACCCGGGCAAGCACGTCGAGCGGGTCTTCGAGGTCGGCCACCACGAGATGGTCCTCGTGCGCGACATCCCCATGTACTCCGTGTGCGAGCACCACCTCCTGCCCTTCCACGGCGTCGCCCACGTGGCCTACCTGCCCGGCGAGCTGGGGAGGGTCACCGGCCTGTCGAAGCTCGCGCGGCTCGTCGAGGGCTACGCGCGCCGCCCCCAGGTCCAGGAGCGGCTGACCGCCCAGATCGCCGACGCGCTCGTCGAGCGCCTGGAGTGCTCCGGGGTGCTCGTCGTCGTCGAGGCCGAGCACCTGTGCATGTCCATGCGGGGTGTGCGCAAGCCCGGCTCGAACACCGTCACCTCCGCCGTGCGCGGCCAGCTGCGCAACGCCGCCACCCGCGCCGAGGCCATGAGCCTCATCCAGGGCGGGAGGCACTGATCGCGTAGGCGCGCGCGTTGCCGATGAAGGGGTTAGTGTTCTTACTCGGCTTTATCCAGTTCCAATAGAGCTGAGGGCTTGTTGCGAAGCGCCCTGACTGGCGGGGAGGCCCCGTGGTGCCGCTCTTGCGCCCTCGGCCCGCAGAAACCGTCCCACCCCCCCCGTCCCGCTGTCTCACCCCCGTCCCGCTGTCTCATCCTCGCAGTTTGAGGGCGCAAGGGCGGGCCGAGGCGGCGGCTGCGGGCCGAGACGGCTTCTGCGGGCTGAGGTAGCGCCTGCGGGCCGAGGGCGCGTCTACACCAGCGGCACGGAGAGGACGGCGGTGAAGCGATCCCGGGTGCGGGACACGTCCAGCGTCCCGCCCAGGGCCTCCACGCGCCGCCGCGCCCCCACGAGCCCCAGGCCGGAGGAGACCGCCGGGCCCATCGCCCCGCCAGCGCCGCCATCTGCCATCTCCCCGGGGAGCGCCGCGTTGGAGGCCATCGCCTCCAGGCTCCGCCGATCGCGCTCGACGACGAGGCGCGCGGGCCCCGGCGCCGCGTGCTTGGCCATATTGGTCACCAACTCACCCAGCACCCGTGCCAACTGCTGGCGCAGGCCCGGACTGAGCGCCGAGTCCTCCAAGGCCTCCAGACCTGCCGTCTCCAGGACGATCCCGCGCGCCGCGAGGAGCCTCCTGGCATCGGCCACCACCTCGGCCAGCGGGCGCGGCGCCGAGGAGGCCAGAACATCCAGCCCCGAGCCGCCCCCAGCCGACCCCAGGGCCCTCAGGCTCGATCGCAGCTGCTCGACGGCGGCGCGGACCGAGGCCGTCATCGCCGCCAGCTCGGGGTCCATGGGCGCCCCGGGCCCCCGTGCGAGGCGCGCCTGCTCAGCCACCATGACCGCCTGCGTGAGGTCGCGCACCACCGTGTCATGCAGCTCGGAGATGACGAGGAGGCGCTGACGCTCCAGATCCTCCTCGTAGCGCCGTGACGCGGCCTCGGCCTGCACGCGCGGCTGGCGCAGGAGCTCGGCGACCACCAGGCAGGCGGCCCCGAGAATGCCGGCGTAGACGTGCTGGCTCAGCGCCGAGGGCTCACCGGGACGCGGCCACGCGGGGATGACGGCCATCAAGGAGCCGATCACCACCATGCCGTAGGCCACCACCCGGTTGAATCCCCTGCTGACCAGGACCGAGGCGCACAGCCACACCTTGAGCGGGAGGAGCGGGTCGAGCGTCGACACGGTGACGGGGATAACCGCTGAGTCCACGCCCACCGAGAGCAGGGCGAGCGCTGACCCCAGCAGGGGCCAGGGCGAGACCAGCGCGAGGCCGACGCCGCTGGCGACCACGAGGAGCAGGCGCCAAGGGCTCGGGCCGCCCGGGATGCTGGAGAGGCCAGAGAGAGTCACCAGTTCGACGAGCGTGATCAGGCCCGCGCAGGCCAGGCACAGCAGATGCGTGCGCCGTCTGGGCGCCCAGGTGGTCAGCCGCGTGGGGGCGAGGAAGCGGCGCAGGGCGGCGGCCAGTGTTCCGTCGGCAGTGGCGCGCGCGCCTCCCAGCGCGCCCGCGGCGCGCGCCGCGCCCACCTCGCCAGCGGGGCGCGCAGCGCCCCCGCTGCGCGCATCCGTCCTGCTCATCGGCTCCTCCTGCCCATCGGCCTGCTCACAGGCCGTTAGCATCCTGCCATGACCGCGCGCGCCCCGGAGGCCTCTCCCCGCTCCCCAGTGGTCCGAGTCGCCCTCGTCGACGACGACCCCTTCGTTCTCACCGCCCTGCGCTCCTACCTGTCCACCCACGAGGGCATCGAGGTCGCCTCCACCTTCACCCGCGCCGCCGACGCCCTCGCCTTCCTGCGCGACGTCCCGGTGGACGTCCTCCTCACCGACGTGCGCATGCCCGGCATGGACGGCCTGGAACTGCTCGGCCGGGTCCGCCAGGAGCGCCCCGGCATCGCCGTCGTCGTCCTGACCTCCTTCGACGACGACCAGGCCATGCTCACCGCCCTGTCCGCCAGCGCCAACGGCTTCCTCCTCAAGGACAGCGCCCCCGAGGAGATCATCAGGGCCGTCCTCGCCGCGGCCGACGGCGGCACCACGATCTCCCCGGCCACCGCCTCCCGGCTCGTCGCCCACCACATGCGGCCCGCCCCGCCGCCCCTGCCCGGCGTCACCGCCGCCGAGCAGGCGGTGCTCGACCTGCTCTGCGAGGGCTACTCGAACGCGGAGATCGCCTCCCGCCTCGTGATCTCCGAGGCGACGGTCAAAACGCATGTCTCCCACCTCATGAAGAAGTTCCAGGTGGCCTCGCGGCTCAAGCTCGTCGTCGCCGTCCACCAGGCCCGCGACGCCGCCCGTTGAGCGCGCCCCGGTGGGCCCCGCCGGTTGACGGGGCCCACCGGGATCGAGAGGGATGACGGCGCCGCGCGCCACTTGCCCCGCCTTCAGTCCTCGGCGAGAGCGGCGACAGGCGCCACCTCGCACGCCTTGGACGCGGGGCGCATGGAGGCCAGCGCCCCGACCGCGACGGCCAGGGCGAGCACACCCGCCATGGGCAGGAGGCTCACCGTCACGTGGGCCTCGGTCTCCTTGAAGACGGTAGCCGTGGCAGCGCCCCCGAGCACGGTGCCCAGACCCGCGCCGATGAGCCCCGCCACGAGGGCGAGTAGCAGGTTCTCGGCCAGGATGAGGCCCCGTACCTGGGAGGCGGGCGAGCCCAGCGCCCGCATGACGCCGATCTGCCGGGTGCGCTCCAGCACGGAGACCTCCGTGGTGCTGGCCAGCCCCACCAGGGTGATGACCAGCGACAGGAGGAACACGCCGCCAACCACTGCGGTGAAGTCGCCCACGAACTCGAGGGTCTTGCTCCTGGCCAGAGCGGTGTCCTGCACCATGAGCTCCCCGTAGGCGCCTGATCGGAGCGCGGCTCTCAGGGCCGCCCCAGGGGCGGTGTCCGAGCCGTCGCCATGGGTTCGCGCCCACAGCACGGAGTCGCGCGGGGCGTCCCCGATCAGTTCCGAGGCAGCACCGGGGCTGATGACGGCGCCCCATCCCTCGCGGACTCGGGCGGTGAGAGTCACGCTGCCGGCGCTGCCGGTGAGGGTGACCCGCGAGCCATCGGGGATCTCGTAGATTCCGCCGATGATCAGGGTCTGATCGTCCAGGTCCTCCAGGCCGCGGGTCGAGCGCGCCACTGGCGCGATGGCGGCAGTGTCGATGACCTCCACGGTGAGGGTGTCGCGGTCGTCGTCGGTCCCGCCCTCAGTGGTCGCGCCCAGGGTGAGCACCGGGACGAGGACCGAGGCCTCGATCCCGTCCGTCGAGTCCACCGCCCGGGTGAGGGCCGCCGTGTCCGTCTCGGGGGTGACGCCGTAGACCTCGATATCCGTGGGGGACTGCTCCGCGTTGATGCGGTCGAATGTGGACCGCGAGGAGGCCAGACCAGTCAGGAGGACGGCTCCGGCGAGCACACTGACCAGCAGGGCCGTTGCGGAGGCGGCCGCCCGCTGCGGCTCGGCCCGGATGCCCTGGGCCGCGAGGCGCATCAGGGGGAGCCTGTCCACGGGGATCAGCTTGGTCAGCACTGCGCCGATGGCGGTGAGCAGCAGCGGCAGGCCCGCGAGGACGCCGAGGAGCATGAGAGCGCCCCCAGCCGCGGTCGTGTACAGATTGCCGCTCGCCACACCCAGGGCCGTGGCTCCCGCGCCGAGTGCCAGGACGACGATGCCGAGGGCAGCCACTGCCCGGCGCGCCCGTGTTGCCCGCTCCTGGGAGACCGGCGCGCCGGTGAGCGCAACGAGCGGCGAGACGCGGGCGGCCCGCCGCGCGGGGCGCAGGAGCGCCACGAGGGTGACGCCCACTCCGAGCGCTGTTGCCAGGGTCAGGGAAACCGGCGGGATCGCGAGGTTGTCCGGTGAGATGGCGCCGAGCGCTCCGGAGGCGATGAGCCCGGCCGCCGCCCCGGCGCCCACAGCGCATCCGATGAGGGCACCGGCAAGGCCGATCGCGCTACCGGTGCGCAGCACCGCGATCATCACCTGGCGACGGCCGGCGCCCACCGCGCGCAGGAGCCCGATGTAGCGGGTCTGGCGCGCCACGAGCGTGGTGAAAACCGTCATGATGACGATCCCGGCCACCAGCGCGCACAGGGGGCTGAGGATGGTCAGCGTCTTGAGGGCGAGGTTGCTCCCCTGGCCCCTCGCCGCGGTGCGGTCGGTGATCGTCTTCTCGGCCGAGCGCACGATCGCGCTGTCTTGGTAGGCGCGGGCCTCCGCCTCAGCGGAGCGCATGACGGCGTCGGCGTCGGCCCCGGGGGCCAGGGTGAGGTAGATGTGCTTGTACTCCGTGGCGATGCCGAGGGCGTCGAACTGCTGGGGCGCCACGAAAGCGGTGTGCAGGCCGGTCTCGCTCGTCGCGTCGGGCCCCACCTCCAGCACGCCCACGACCCTCAGGGACGCCTTGGTCCCCGGGTCGCTCTTGAAGGCCGCCAGTTTGAGGGTGTCCCCCACGGCCAGCCCATTCTGCTCGGCCAGCGAGGAGGAGATCGCGGTCTCGCCCGCCTCGGTGGGAAGACGCCCTGAGGTCAGCCGCGTGTACGCGGAGAGCTCGGGGGAGTCGGCGAGGTTGACCTGCGTGCCTGTCGCGCCCTGGAGGGCGGCGGCCACGTCGAGGGAGAGGACCTCCAGGGCGCGCTCGCCCCGGGCCTGGGCGACGCCGTCGATCTGGGCGAGCTGGTCGCGCAGAGCGTCATCGAAGGGGCGGTGGCCGGGCGCGTTGATGCCGCCCCCGGAAGAGACGACGACGCCCGCTCCCCGCAGGCTCAGGGCGGCGGCGGAGCGCAACTGGGCGGTGTAGCTGGCCGAGATGACGAGGGTGGCGGCGATGAGGGCGGTGGACAGGATCACCGAGAGCAGGGCGGCGGCGGTGCGCCGCAGATCGAGGATCGAGGGCATCAGCGGGCCTCCCGTCCCAGGGCGTGGGTGCCGCCGCGGCGGGGCACGGGGGCGTCGTCGATGATGCGGCCGTCGCGCAGGCGGATGATGCGGCTGGTGGTCGCCGCGGCCTCTTCGTCGTGGGTGACCATGACAATGGTCTGGCCCAGGGTCTCGCACATGCGCACGAGGGTCTCGAGCAGGTTGGCGGCCGAGGCGGTGTCCAGGGCGCCGGTGGGCTCGTCGGCGAAGATGACGTCGGGCCGGCCCACGAGGGCCCGGGCCACCGCGACGCGCTGCTGCTGGCCACCGGAGAGCTCAGTGGGGCGGTGCGTCAGGCGGTCGCCGATGCCCAGGGTGGTGATGACGGCGTCGTACCAGGCCTTGTCCGGCTTGCGGTGGGCCAACCGCAGGGGCAGCAGGATGTTGTCCTGCGCGCTCAGCGTGGGCAGCAGGTTGAAGGACTGGAAGATGAAGCCGAGCTTGTCGCGGCGCACTCGGGTGAGCCGCTTGTCGTTCATGGCGGCCAGATCGTCCCCGGTGATGAGGATCTGGCCGGCGGTGGGGGTGTCCAGGCCGGCGAGGCAGTGCAGGAGGGTGGACTTGCCGGAGCCGGAGGGGCCCATGATGGCGGCGAACTCGCCTGGGCGGATGGCCAGGCTGACGCCGTCGAGGGCGACGACCCGGGCATCGCCCTGGCCGTATACCTTCGTCACGCCCCGGGCCTCGACGACGGGGCCCGCTGGCGCGGTGATGTGCTGCGATTCGGTAACGCTCATGGGGCGCTCAACTCCTCGGATCGGTGGGTGATCGGCTGTTTCTCACGCTAGAAGCGCGCGTGATCCGTGGGAATGCTGCGAATGAGGGGTCTGACTGGCCCGTCTCACCCTTTCGATGGATGCCCGCGCGGCGCCGCCCGGAGCGCCCCCGTGGGGGAGCCGGCGCTCACAGTGGCCCGTGAAACAGCCCATCTGGCCTGAGAACCGTTAGCCTGGGGCGGTGACTGATCATCAGGACGCCCCCCGACTCGGGCCCGAGCCGCTGCCCGCCGCGCTCGCCGTCGGCCGGTGCCTCCTCATGGGTATCGTCAACGTCACCCCGGACTCCTTCTCCGACGGCGGCCGCTGGCTCGCCCCCGAGGCCGCCATCGCCCACGGCCGCGAGATGATCGCCGACGGCGCGGACATCCTCGACATCGGCGGGGAGTCCACCCGGCCCGGCGCCGCCCCCATCACCCCGGCCGATGAGGCCGCGCGCGTCCTGCCCGTCATCCGGGCGCTCGCGGACGAGGGCGCGGTCGTCTCCGTTGACACGATCCACGCCTCCACTGCCGCGGCCGCCCTCGAAGCCGGTGCCCTCATCATCAACGACGTCTCCGGCGGGCTCGCCGATCCCGCCATGCACCCCCTCGTGGCCTCCTCCGGCGCCGTCTACATCTGCCAGCACTGGCGAGGCACCCCGGAGACCATGAACGACCTGACCGACTACTCCGCCTACCCGGGCGGCGTCGTCGAGGGCGTGGAGGCCGAGCTGCGCCAGCGCCTCGACTCACTGGAGGCCGCGGGCGCGCGCGAGTCGCAGATCGTCGTCGACCCCGGGCTGGGCTTCGCCAAGACCCACCCGCAGTCCTGGGAGCTCCTGGCCGCCACCGCCCGCCTGCGCGAGGACCTGGGCCTGCCCGTCCTCATCGGCTCCTCCCGCAAGCGCTTCCTCGCCGCCGCAGCCCCGGGCGGGGCCGAGGCCACCGGGCGCGACGCCGCCACTGCCGCCACCACCGCCCTCGCCGCCGCAGCCGGCGCGTGGGCCGTCAGAGTCCACGAGATCCCGGCCAACCGGGACGCCATCCGCACCGCCTCCCTCTGGAAGGACCCTCGATGAGCACCGTCACCTCCACCTCGACCGACAGGATCCGCCTGACCGGCCTGTCCGCCCGCGGTTACCACGGAGTCCTCCCCTTCGAGCGCTCCGAGGGGCAGATCTTCACCGCCGACGTCACGCTCGACCTCGGCCCGCGCGGCACCGCCGTCGCCGCGGTGACCGACTCCCTCAACGACGCCGTCGACTACTCGGCGGTCGCCAACGCGGTGGTCACGCTCATCGAGGGGGAGCCGGTGGCCCTCCTGGAGACCCTCGCCGAGCGTGTGAGCGAGACGGTCCTCGCCTTCCCGCGCGTCATGGCCGTCGAGGTGACGATCCACAAGCCCAACGCGCCCCTCGAGGTCGCCTTCGACGACGTCTCGGTCACCATCACGCGCCTGTCCGAGGCGGCGGCCTCCGTGCTCTCCTCGGCGACGAGCGCCCCAGCCGTCTCCTCGGCCCCGGCTGTGGCCAGCGCGCCCGTTGTCGGCAGCGCTCCCGCTGTGGCGAGTGCTCCCGGCGTGGCATCCGCTCCGTCGGCGGCCCCCTACGCGGCCGCCGCCATCGCCTCGGAGCCCCCGCTGCCCACGGGGCTCCCGCTGCCGTCCGCGCCCTCCGTCTCCTCGGCTAGTACCGGCGCCCACGCCGCCGAGCCGGTCAACGACGCGCCCCCGTTCCCCGGTGCCTTCACCGGCAGGCTCGACGCCGGCGGCGACTCCTGGGCCAGCGCCTCCGAGGCACCGATCGCCCAGGACTCCAGCGTCCCCGAGCAGTTCGAGGCCCCCGCCCCGCCCGTCGCCGACCCTGGCATGGGCGCTGGCGCGGCCGACGAGTTCGGCCAGGCCCTCTCCTCCTCCGCTGATGGCGCCTTCGGCGAGGCCGCGCCGTTCGCCCCCGTGGGCTCCTCCGCCGGCCATGCGGAGGCAACCGACGCCCCTTGGGGCGAGCCGGGCGAGCCCGCCCCCCTCCAGTCCGGTTCCGCGGACCAGCCCTGGGACGCCGCCCCTTTCAACCCCGCTGAGCCCGTCGGCGGTGCTCTTCCCGAGGACTCCCAGGAGACCTGGGCAGAGGAGACCGGCTTCGACGGCGCCGCCCCCATTCATGACACCCATGACGGCGCCTCCTACGACGCCAGCGCTCCCGAGGCCGCCGCCCTCGTCGGCGACTCTGCCGTGCCGGCCCCGTTCGGGATCGGCACAGGCACTCCCGCCCAGCCCGGCGGGGGCCCCATCGGCTCCCCGGCCCTCGCCGTCGGCAGTGAGGGCAGTGAGGGCAGCGAGGGCGCGGGCTACCCGCTCGGCGCCGATTACTCCTCCTCCGCCGCGCCCCAGCCCGAGGACACTGGGCACGGCTACGCTCCCGCCGCTGCCGAGCCCGGCTACGCGGCGGTCGTGGGGGAGGCCCCCATCCCGGCTGTTCCCGCCGTCGACCCCCTCGCCGAGGCGCCCACGGCCCCCGTGCCCGTGGTCATCGGACTGGGCGGCAACCTCGGCGAGGTCGTCCCCAGCCTGCGCCGCGCCGTCCAGACCCTCCAGAGCGCCGAGGGCATCGAGGTCACGGCCATCGCCCCCCTGGCACGCACGGCCGCCGTCATCGAGCCCGGCGCCGCCGAGCAGCCCGACTACCTCAACACGGTGGTCCTCGCCCACACGACCCTGTCCGCGAGGGATGTCCTGGCCGTCTGCCAGCGCCTGGAGTCCGACGCCGGGCGCGTGCGCCTCGAGCCGAAGGGCCCGCGCACCCTCGACGCCGACGTCATCACCTACTCCGACCTGCGCTCGGCCGACCCCGAGCTCACCCTCCCGCACCCGCGCGCCGCCAGCCGCTCCTTCGTGCTGCTGCCCTGGTCCCAGGCGGACGCCTTCGCCGAGATCGACGGCCAGAGCGTCGCCGCCCTCGCCGACCAGGCCCCGGACCGCGACGGCATCCGCTGGCTCGCCCTGGACTGGATCGACTCCGACGCCCTGCCCAAGCTCCCCACCGGCCAGTACGTGCCCGCTGAAGCCCTTGCCGACTCCTCGCAGGATGACGGCGATGGCGAGCAGGCCTCGCAGTCGCAGGACGTCCCCGACTTCCTGTCCGCCCCCTCGGCCGCCCTCGTCGCGGACGAGGAGGAGCCCTTCAGCGAGACCGTCCCCGCCTCCATGGTCAAGGACGCCCTCGCCGCCGACCCCTCGGTCGCCGGCTCCGCGCCCTTCGTCCCCGGGATGCCCGGAGCGCCCTCTGTGCCGGTCTCGGCGTCCGTGCCGCCCGCCCCGCCGGCTCCCAGCCCCTTCGCCGACCAGGCGCCCCAGGTCGCCGAGCCGATCATCGAGGAGGTGCCGGGCCAGGACGGCCAGCCGCTCCAGGACGGCCAGGGAGCCCCGGGCGCCCACGGCGCCCACCGCTCCGATGACCACACATGGTCGGCCTCCTCCGGCTGGGAGGACGTCCTCGGCCAGGGCGGGCAGGGGGTCTGATGCGCCGCACGCGCTGGACGGTGCTCCTCGCGTGCTTCGCCACGACGACCGTCCTCTCCCTGGTCGCCTTCGATCTCACCCTGCGCAGCCGCGGCTGGGTCCCCGCCGTCACCTCGTGGGGCGCGGCGACGGGCCTCATCATCGCCGTCGTCATCCTCATCGCCGGGCTCGCGGTGAGGCGCCTGCGCGCCAGGCAGGCCACCTGGATCACCCCCACCGGCGCCGCCGCCACCGCCGCGGGCGCCCAGGCCTCCGCGCTCGCGGGCTCGTGCATCGGCGGCGTCTACGCCGGGGGGCTCGCCTGCGCGCTTCTCGCCCCGGCCTCTCCCGCGATGAGTGACCTGGCCCTCACCAGCGGGCTCTGCCTGGCCGCCTGCGTGGCGTGGTGCGGCGTCGGACTCCTTGTGGAGCACTGGTGCGCCATCGACTCCTCCGACGACGACGATGACCACCCCTCCGCCTCCATGCGAGGAGGGGGAACCACCACGCCCGGGGCCACCGCCTGACCGTCGCGCCTGCCAGCCCGTGGGCGCCGCCGTGATCCGCCTCATTCCTCCTGCGGGATGAGAGGCGCGCCGACGCCCCTCGGGCATGATGAGGATTCTTGTGAGCATGAGGAGATCCATGACCGCCCAACCGATCCCGGGCCCGGCCGATCCGCGCCGGGCCGCCGCTCCCAGGCCCTCGCGCCTGACCGACGCCGTCTCCGGCGTCGGCGGGCCCTTCAGCCCCCGCGGCATCTCCTTCTCCCCGGTCTCGCCCTCCCTGGCCACCGCCCGGCTCATGGCCGTCGTCCCGCTCCTGCTCCTGCTCGCCGGGGGCTTCGCCGTCCCCGCGATCCTCGTGAGCCCCTGGTTCTGGGCGGGGACCGGCGTCGCGATCCTCCTCCTGGCCTGGCTGGCGTGGCTGATCCCCCGCCAGGTGCGGGCGATGGGCTACGCCCTGGCGGGCGAGCACCTCCTGTGGCGCAAGGGGATCATGTGGCGCCGCATGTCGGTCATCCCTTACGGCCGCATGCAGTTCGTCGACACGTCCCAGGGCCCCATCGCGCGACGCATGGGCATCGCCGAGGTCAAGCTCCACACCGCAAGCGCCACCACCGATGCCACCATCAACGGCCTGCCCGTGGCCGAGGCCGAGCGCCTGCGCCAGATCCTGGCCGAGCGCGGCGAGGAGAGGATGGCGGGCCTGTGAGCGGGGCCGCCAGGGCCAGCCGCCCCGGGCGCGCCAGCCGTCCCTCGCGCGCGGCCGCGAGGGCGCCGAAGGGCTCCCGCCAGCGCTCGATGAGTCTTCCCGCCGGCCTCCACTGGCGCCACGTCCACCCCATCACCCCGCTCGCCCGCGGGTGGAGGGTCGTCGCCACCGTCTTCGCCATCATCGCCTGGCAGGCGGTGGACGACATCAAGCATGCCATCGAGCTCTACCGCCAGTTGCGCGAGGTCGACCCCGCCCAGTACAGCGAGACCGTGCAGGCCTGGGCCACCGAGGCCTCCGGCGGCGACCCCACCACCTGGCTCATCGGCGCCGGGATCGTCCTGGGCCTCATCGTCCTCGCGATCCTCACGATCCCGTTCCTGTCCTGGCGCGCGATGACCTACGCCGTCGACGCCGACGCCGTCTACCTGCGCACGGGGATCCTCGCTAAGCAGCTGCGGATCGCCCGCCTGCCGCGCATCCAGAGCCTCGACATCACCCACCCGCTGCTCGGGCGGATCGTCGGCCTGGGGCAGCTCTCCGTCGAGGTCGCCGGCGGCTCCGACTCCAAGGTCCTCATCGGCTACCTGCGCACCCGCCAGCTGGGCGCGCTGCGACGGGAGATCCTCGAACTCGCCGCTGGCGCCACCACCTCGGCGTCGTCGGGCGCCCTGCCCGGCGACGGCGCGACGGGCGTCGGAGCGGGCGCCAGCGGGCCCGCAGGAGGGCCCGCAGAGATCAAGGGCTTCGAGGACATCGTCGGCGCGCCCCGCATCGCCGCGGGCGTCCTGGAAGAGGGAGAGCACCCCCTCAACGTCGTCGACACGGGGATCCTCATCGGCTCCCTCCTGCGCTCCGGGTCCGTCATCCTCCTGCTCATCGCGGTTCCTGTGTACGCCGGGACACTCATCGCCATCGCCTGGCACGCCGGGACCGACGCGGCGCTCGACTTCCTCCCCACAGCGATCGCCATCCCCCTCGCCCTGGTCCCGGTCGCCTGGAACACCCTCAGCCAGGGCTGGGGCTTCCGTGCCGCCGCGACTCCCGCCGGCATTCGCATGCGCTACGGCCTCACCGATGCCACGTCGATGACGCTGCCCCCCGGGCGCGTCCACGCCGTCGGGCTCTACCAATCCCTGCTGTGGCGGCGCAAGGACTGGTGGCGGGCGGACGTCGCCCTCGCCGGCCGCGCCCTCAGCAAATCCGACGCCGCGCAGGGCAACACCAACAAGCGCACCACCCGCCTCCTGCCCGTCGGCGCGCGCGATGAGGCCCTGCGCGCCCTGTGGCTCGTCGTCCCGGACCTGGGCGTGCCCGACCCCGATCGCCTCCTGGATGCGGCCCTGGCCGGCATCGACGATGACGGCGCCGGGCCCGCCACCGCGCCCATCGGCTCGCCGGAGCGGGGCTTCATCCGGGTTCCGCGCCGCGCGCGCCTCTTCAACCCGATCGCCTGGCGCCGCAAGGCGATCGCCCTGACCGACACCTGCGTCATCCTGCGCCTCAACCGCTTTTCGCGGCGCGTGAGCGTCATCCCCTACGAGCGCATCCAGTCCTACCGCATCACGGCCGGCCCGCTCGCGCGGCGCCGAGGCCTGGCAACCCTGCGCTTCGACACGGTCGACATCCTCTTCCCCATCCGCATCTCGAACCTCGACGCCGCCGCGACCGCCGAGATCTCGGGACTCATCGCCGCGCGGGCGGCGAGGCGGGGCCGCGACGAGCACCTCGACCGCTGGCTCGCGCGCGTCACCGAGGGCGTGGCCTGAGCGCGGGGGCTATGCGCACGGCCCGGGCCCACGGCTTGAGCGCGGGGCGCCGCCGGCCGTGAGACGATCCAGGTCATGAGCGACGCATCAGCGCACGACGCCCCCGATCCGGCCCCCACCTCCCCGGGCGGGGGAGCCGCCCGCCCCGGCCGCCTCGGAGTGGGGATCATCAGCGCCGGGCGCGTCGGCGCGGTCCTCGGCTCCGCGCTGCGCGCCGTCGAGCACCAGATCATCGGCGTCCACGCCGTCTCCCAGGCCTCGCGCGAGCGCGCCGAGATGCTCCTGCCCGGCGTCCCCGTCCTGGAGGTCGAGCAGATCGTCGAGCGCGCGGAGCTCGTCCTCCTCGCCGTCCCCGACGACGCCCTCGGCCCCCTCGTCCAGGGCCTGGCCGACCTGCGCCGCTGGCAGCCCGGCCAGCTCGTCGTCCACACCTCCGGCACGCACGGAATCGCCATCCTCGAGCCCGCCCGCCTGTGCGGGGCGATCCCCCTGGCCATCCACCCCGCCATGACCTTCGGCGGCTGGTCCACGGATGTCGCCCGCCTCACCGGCTGCCCCATGGCGGTCACCGCGCCCGCCGCCGTCCTGCCGATCGCCCAGGCCCTCGCTGTTGAGCTCGGCGGCGAGCCCTTCGTCCTGGAGGAGGCCGCCCGCCCCGCCTACCACGCCGCCCTCGCGCACGGCGCCAACCACCTCGTCACCCTCGTCACCCAGGCCGTGCGCGCCCTGGAGGCCGCGGGCGTCCCCGACGGCGCCGCCACCCTCCGCCCGCTGCTCACCGCCGCCCTCGACGGCGCCCTCCACGAGGGGGAGTCCTCCCTCACCGGCCCCATCGCGCGGGGGGACGCGGGCACGATCACCCGCCACCTCGCCGCCCTCGGCGCTCTGCGCGATGAGACGGGCAGCGCGCTCGACGACGTCACCGACACCTACCGCGCGCTGGCCCGCGCCACGACGGAGCGCCGCGAGGCCACGGGGATGCTCGGCGCCGAGCCGGCCACTGCGATCCGGAGCGCGCTGGATGAGGGCGCTCCGGGAACCTCGGGAGTCGCTGGCCAGGCCGGGGACGAGTAGTCCGCGCCGGTCCGCCTCAGCCGGTTGGCGCCCCGGCCCGTCAGCGAGTGCCCAGGTGCCGAGCGGGGGAGCGCGGCACGGGCCGGGGCACTGCCGCGCAGTAGTGTGAGAGCCATGACTGGCACCGCCGCACCGTCCCCTGCCCTCCTCGCCCGCGCCCGCGCCGAGCTCGCCGCCGCCCTCGAGGGCGATACCGCGCCCCGCGCCGTCGTCATGACCATGGGCGCCCTCCACCAGGGGCACTTCGACCTCGTTGCCGAGGCCGCCCGCCGGGCGGGGGAGGCCGGGACCGTCGTCGTCACCATCTTCGTGAACCCCCTCCAGTTCGCGCCCGGGGAGGACCTCGACGCCTACCCGCGCACCCTCGAGGCTGACGTCGCAGGGATCACCCGCGCGCTCACGGGAGAGGGGGGCTCCCTGCGGGTGGGCAGGCTCGTCGTCTTCGCGCCCACGCCCGAGGTCATGTACCCGGGAGGCGAGCCGCAGGTGCGCATCGACCCCGGCCCCATCGCGACCGTGCTGGAGGGGCGCACCCGGCCCACGCACTTCGGCGGCGTGTGCCAGGTGGTGCTCGCCCTCATGCACCTCACCGCCCCCCGGTGGGCGCTCTTCGGGCGCAAGGATGCCCAGCAGCTCGCCATTGTCAGCGCCATGGTCCGCGACCTCGCCATGCCGATCGAGATCGTGCCGGTGGACATCCGCCGCGAGCCCGACGGCCTCGCCATGAGCTCGCGCAATGCCTACCTGAGCCCCGAGCAGCGCCAGCAGGCGCTCGCCCTGTCCGCTGCCCTGGAGGCCGGCCGCGTTGCGGCCGCGGCGGGGGCGAGCGCGGCGCGTATCCGCGAGGCGGCACTGGCCCACCTGGAGGCCGCGCCCGGCGTCGAGATCGACTACGTCGCGCTCGTTGATCCGGAGACCTTCGTGGACCTGTCCGGCGCCGGGCTGGGGCTGCCCGAGGGCGCGGATGGGCGGGGATCGGGGGAGCCCCACCAGGGCCTGCTCGCGCTCGCGGCCCGTGTGGGCTCCACCCGCCTCATCGACAACACCCTCGTTCCCCTCGCGCGTTGACACCCGCGCTCGCGGACGATAGTGGTATAGACCTCTCGTTTGGGGTCTGGTCCCGCGCGCGCCGGCGTCTAGGCTGATTCACGATGAGCACCCGCACGATGATGACGTCCAAGATCCACCGCGCCACCGTGACCCAGGCCGACCTCGACTACGTCGGCTCGATCACCGTGGATTCCGCGCTCCTCGAGGCCGCTGATCTCCTGCCCGGCGAGCGGGTGGACATCTGCGACTGCACCAACGGCAACCGCCTCTCGACCTACGTCATCCCTGGTGAGCGCGGCAGCGGCGAGATCTGCGTCAACGGCGCCGCCGCCCACCTGGTCAGCCCCGGCGATGTCGTCATCCTCATCGCCTACGGGCAGATGAGCGATGAGGAGGCCCGTGCCTACCAGCCGCGTGTCGTCTTCGTCGACGCCCAGAACCGGATCGTCGAGCGCTCCGCCGAGCCCGGCGGCGTGCCCGTGGACTCCGAGGCCGCCCGTCTCCAGGGCCTGCGCCCCTCCGGCATCTCCCTGGCCACCGCCCGCGCCTGAGCCCCTCTCTTCCGACAGGTGCCTTCAGCCCCGACAGGTGCGCCGAACACCGACGGCTGCGTTCTCACCGCACCTGTCGGTGCTGAGCGCACCTGTCGGTGGACGATGTCGCCGTCGGTGATCACTGAGGCCTGTCTCCGACGCGGATCACGCCGTGGGCAGGTCCAGCGCGCGTGGCGGGGCCGTAGACTCGGGCCGTGATCGACGAGAACCTCACTGCCCCCGAGGCATCCCCCCTGGCCGACGCCCCTGCGACCCCCGCCGAGCCCTCCGCGTCGGGCAAGTCGAAGCAGCCCAAGGCCGAGCCGAGTCCCGGCGAGCAGTTCGCCATCCGCGCGGGCAAGCGTGAGCGCCTGCGCTCCGAGGGCTGGGACCCCTACCCCGTCCAGCTCCCCATCACCACCACGATCGCCGCTGTCCGCGAGAAGTACGCGGATCTGGCCACCGGCGAGGAGACCGAGGACGTCGTGGGCGTGGCCGGCCGCGTCGTCTTCCTGCGCAACACCGGCAAGCTCTGCTTCGTCACGCTGGCCGACGGCGCTGGCACCACCCTGCAGGCGATGCTGTCCGCCAAGTCCCTGCCCGGCGAGGGCCACTCCTCGCTCGCCGCCTTCAAGGCGGACGTGGACCTCGGCGACCACCTCTTCGTTCACGGGCACGTGGGCACCTCCCGCCGCGGTGAGCTCTCCGTCTTCGCCGAGCCAGTCCTGTGCGAGGGCCACGACGCCGCCGACCTCGCCTCCGCTGGTGACAACGCCCTCGAGGTCCCCGCCTGGCGCATTGCCTCGAAGGCCCTGCGCCCCCTGCCCAAGACCTGGACCAATGAGGCCGGGGAGGCCGTCACGCTCTCCGAGGAGCAGCGGGTGCGCCGCCGCGAGCTCGACCTCCTCACCCGCCCGGCGGCCCGCGACATGGTGCGCATCCGCGCCGCCGTCGTGCGCTCCCTGCGCGAGAACTTCCACCGCCGTGACTACGTGGAGCTGGAGACCCCGATGCTCCAGGTCATCCACGGCGGCGCCGCCGCGCGCCCGTTCATCACCCACATGAACGCCTTCGACATGGATCTCTACCTGC
>ERZ772948.1007-NODE-1007-length-17354-cov-11.322389_pt1 | contig 17354 bp, 10 predicted proteins | sample MGYA00511945_ERZ772948 | MGnify/ENA primary metagenome ERZ772948 (study PRJEB29015, sample SAMEA2737927) | human oral metagenome | biome: human oral; feature: human-associated habitat; material: dental | place: China | collected 2141 ... | reverse complement strand
TTGCATACTCACCTTGGCGGCCGTAAGCAGATCTATTAGACATAGAACGAACATCTACTCTGTCTAGCGTTCCCTTCCACTCAGTAGGGGCATTCTCGCCTCCGTTATCGAGCACATCGTAGAACACGAGCTTATCAGTTCTCGTATAGTTGGAAGATGTGTATGCCAATCTGTAGCTGTACTGGTTGCCGATAAATGCATCTGTCTTGCTACCATACGCATTGTCAATAGTGTTAGCAACTTCCTTGGTAAGTCCTGACTGTGTAACCGTTACAGGGTTGAACTGAATTGTGCCATCAATAAATCTCCAGTACTTATAATCACCATTTACCAGACTGTTGAACTTATCCTTCTCCGTAAGTCTATTGAATTTATTAGAAATGTCACTTTCTGTAGGCAGTACGTAATCGTTACCGTCCGGATCCACCTTGAGGGCAGATGTAAGCATGACACTATTACCTCTGTCAACTATGTTGCTGTACGGATTATCTAGTGTATACCTTAAAATAATGAAATAGTTGTGATTGTTAAAGTTTCTAACATCTGTAACGCTAGGCGGAAGCTTGTAGTCAACCTTCATCATGGTCTGACCTGAACCCTCCCAGTCTTCGATCATCTCAACACTGAAGTCACTGCCCTGAGAGATAGCACGATCCTGATATCCAGGACCCGCTGTCATCTGCACGCTCGACTTCTGCACGCTCGTACCTAGTGGCAATAGCGTGTAAATCGTACCCTTCTTGTACACGTACTTATTTAGATAGTCCCTATCGGGTAGCCCTGAGTCATTGAGGGAAGAAACCTGATAATAGCGAGCTGTTACCCTATTGGACTGTACGCCCTTTACCGGATCATCCACGATATTCTGCGGATAGTAGATTAAGTTCTCTGCGAAGCTCGGTGTTATAGCAGTCATAGCCACAGACTGTATCTTTAGTGGATTGCCTTCTGTGTCAGTGGTCACCTCCGCCTGTCCATTCTCGGAGTAACTCACCTTTGCACTAGATGATATGAATGAAGCCCCGTACTGATCCTTATCCGCCTGCAATATGCGCTTCATGTTCGCCGTCGGATGAACCTCAACAACCGTATCGGCTTTGAAGTTATAATTGTAGTACTCACTGGTGTACTTGTACTTCAGTCCGCTCGTATTAGCTGGCAGAGGTATCTCCTTGCCCTTCGCATCGTCGACAACTGTGTTACCATCATCGGATGTGAAGGTGTACTTTCCTGTGCTGTCAAAGGTTATCTTGCCGTATCTAGTGTAAGAGTTCTCACCTGACTTCCTAGTCCATATCTCTATCGGATGTGATCTGGACTGGGTAACATCTTCGTTGTTATCTGTGGTCCAACCTCCGATTACCGACTTCATTCCATCATGAGGAGTTAACGTTATCGCCACGCTCTTGTAGGTCGCATCTTCATCCTGAAGCTTAGTCATATCCGGTATGTTGCTACTGAAACTGTAGTTAGGTCTAAGCCTATTCATCTTGGAGGAACTGTATAGTGGTCCCTCTTCAATCTCAGCGGTATACGGCTTCACAGTATACTCCCCAGTAGCATTGTTGTATGTCGGTTCAGTTCGCGGACTTCCCTCGACCTCGGTCTCAAAGGTCTTATACTGCCCACGGTTACGAAGCTCTCTAGTTTCCCCATTCAAAACGAACTCAAGAACACCTGACATGTTAGATCCGCCGTAAGAGTGGCTATTGTAATCATACTTCCAGATGTTATTAGCACCAGTGTAATTACCTACCTTAACCGTCGCTGTCGCAGTATCTGTTTCAGTCAGAACTTTACCGCTTGCAAGCTTGGTCTTAACCGTAACCTTGTTGCTCACCGGTATACCGGTAGCAGAGAGGTCTACGCCACGGTTTTTAGCATCTTCGAGCATCGTCATAGGATAACGCTTCAGCATCACCATCCTGTCGCTATCCCAGTCGGTATACGTCCATCCCTGCAAGGTATGTAGCATAAACCCAGGCGTGTATTCTTTGAACATTCCCGTCTGGTTAAGTCTGCTCTGCCATCCGCTAGCAGCAATATCTGGATATGATGTGACAGTGTATCGGTCGATATCCCGTGCAATCAAAAATCCACGCTTGTCGTAAGGTGGCACATAATAGCTGTTTCGCTTAGTCGCTCCAACCAGCTCTCCATCGCTGTTATCCTGTACGACTTCATAATCAAAAGGAACGGTGTCGGTCCTGCCACGCTTCATATCTGCGTACCACACTACGTAGAAGTAATCCTTGGCATCGCTAGGAGCTGGCCCCCAAGAGTTCTGCCAGTTCATGTATACGCCATTAGCCTTCGATAGGTTATCCTTCTTTAGATTTAACGATACCGGCTTCGTCTTGTTCTGTATCTCCGCGGTAAGCGAACGATTAGTGGTCACATCAGGAGTGCCGTCACCGTTGGTGTCTATCTCAAGTTTAAAGTCTAGGTTCCTCTGCTGTACGCCGTCACTATCTACCTTGATATATGAAGGTCTGAACTGAAATGCCTGCTCAAAGTGAAGCTTAGCACCGCCTGCAACCTCTTTGAAGTTGGTCACTGTATATGTACCATCTCCGTTATCAACGTAATTAAAGTCGCTGACTGCAGATGTCGCAGGAGCCTTAGGAATCTGCCAAGACACTGTGTTCCTGACCGTGGTTCCGTCTATATTATTTACTTTATATTTATCAGTCCATGAATCGAACAGGTAGTTCGGCATGGTTATCTTGATAGAGCCTGCTGGTAGCTTAGTATTTGCATCGTTATTGATAGCTAAAGAATACCCTACAGTTCCAACCTTAAGGTTGTCGTTAGTAGGTGTCATAATAAGATTCTTATGGTTTGGGTCTGTTGCATCATCATAGTGGTAGTCGACTACCCCAGATGATACGCCGTTCGCCCAGTCTACGTTAAAATTGTAGTCAAGAGGCTGAGATGAGCCTGATCTAGTAGCTGTCGTCCCTGACGGAGAGCCACTATCAGCCCATACAAAAAGTGAATTAAATCCTGCACTCACTACCATGAAGATAGAAAGCACAATACTCCAAATGCGTTTTTTATTCATGCATCTTCGCTCCTTTTACATTACGAACACATCACTGAAAGCATTATCTCTAGTTAACTTTCGATTGTCCCTAATCTTTATCTTTAATGTTTAAATTTTATATATATTTCATAGTTTAATCAAGACTTTCACGCTTTGTACAAGTAAAAAATTTTTTATTGCATTACCAAAATAGCCCTGACATATCACTCAATCAGTGCACGCGCTAAGTCCTATCGAATATCTGCGCAAGCAAAAGAGCGGGGCAGACGCCCCGCTCTTATTACCATTATCACTTGATTAAATATCATAGCCCCTAGGTGCTTGCTATGCCCCTAGTTCGCCTTATGCGCATCCTACGCAACACTTACGCCAATCGTTACGATGGATTCTTTGCCAGTGCTATGTGAGATTACTTTTACCTTTACTAAAGTGTATCCGTTCTCCGACATATCTGGGTGGTCGAGCACCTCCAGCGTTACGCTACCGTCATTTGGGAAGTTTGAGATGAGCGCCTTGTACTCGTCTAGAGTAGGTTCTGCATCTCCAACCTTCTTGTTGATTATCTTAGATGATAGCACTGGTGTGAATTCATCTTCAACTTCAGTTCCTTCGTCAGGATTTCCCTCGTCATGGTTATTATCAACTGTGCCTGGCTCTTCATTGTCGACATCTTCTACGAAAGTGATGTAGAGCGCAAAGTTAGCGTTCTTATTCTTTTCGTAGTCCTTGTTGATGCAGTTGAAGCTGAACTTGTAGTTGTATTCATCAACCTTGAATCTGCTCTCGTATACATAGTGCTTGCCACTGATTGATGTAGTTCTGAATATAGCTTTCTTGCCGAAATAGTCTTTATTGAGCTTTATCGTCTGTCTGTACGCTATATTATTGCTATTTTCTTCAGACTTTGCAGGGTCAGTTACCTCTTCCCAAGTCTTGCCGCCATCGAAGCTGTATTCCATCTTAGTGATGTAATCTGTGCTGTAAGATTCAAAGAATATCGCAAACTCCGTACGTCTCTTCGAGCCCTTATGCGTAACTCTAGCGATTAACGCCTGACTCTTAGTCTCGTCCGAGAGATTCATCTTATCATAAATCTTCTCACCGGTGTCCCTGTTGGTCACTTCTATTCCGTACTTGTCAAACTCAGAGTACGGAACCACGATCTTGGTGCCATCTTCCTTAACGAGTTCAACCTTTATGCTCGATAGATCAAGAGGCTTCGCTATATCGGACTTTAGCACTCTCTGGCCTGTATATCCATTCACCTCTGTAGGCTCTAGCATTTTGATATCGGTTATGTCGTTACCTGTCTTCTTGTCATTCTCAGAAAGCTCTAGAGCGTTATCCACAGATAGTCCAACTCCGCCTGTAGTTAGTGTAGCACCGGAGATTGCATCCATCATCTTCTTGCATTTGTGATGCTCTCCTAGATACTGTCTGATAACTGGCGAAACCATCTCGGCTCTTCTAGCATCGGTAATTTTGCTAGCATACTCTTTACCTAGAAGCTTCTCCGCCTCCTTGGCATGATCCTTTGCGCCAGCAATCTGGTCGATGTACTTTCTGTATACCTTGAGAATAGCGACATTTCTCTTGCCAGCTTCTCCGCATAGGTATGGTATTACTCGCGATGAGATACCCATGTAATCGAGTCCTGAGTAGCCCTGACCCTCGACGAATACGATGCTCTCGATGACATTGTTCTTGATATTGACAACAGTCTTAACTCCGCCTCTAGCCTCATCGAATCCATCACCGAGTCCGATGAACTGTCCGTCCTTAAGCTCTCCTGTTCTCATGAATTCACTAATCTCTTTTTCTACCCTAGCATCTAGATCCAGCTCAGGAGTTACCTGCCCTCCTGGATTAACCGTAGGATTAGTACCAGGGTTCACTGGATTTGAGCCAGGGTTTATGCCTGAGTTTTCACCAGGAGTTGTACCAGGATTTACTCCAGGTTTTTCGCCTGGTTTCACATCTGGTTTAGATGGCTTCACGACAGGCTTTGATGGCTCTACGGCTGGCTTCGAAGGCTTTACAGCTGGGGCTGTGCTAGTTCCGTTCTTAGCCACTCGTGAAGTAGCCGCCTGGTTCTGAACTCTGTTATGAGAAATAACTTTTCTAGCTCTCTGGCTATCGCCCGAGCTCCTGTTTAACGCGCTGTTACCGCTTTCCCCGTTGCTATTAGTCTCATAGTCCCCTGCAGTACCCTTATCTTCACTCTCCTGTGGCGTATTTTGCTCATCAGCTACATCAGTCTGTTCTTTCTTGTGGGAGACTGTAGATTTTCCAGACTTCTCAGCCCCTCCTCCGAACATAGCGAAAGCGATTCCCCCTGCCACTGCTAGGATGAGTGCGCCGATCAATATCGGCTTTAAGATCGCGTTCTTACCCATTCATTCCTCCTAAAATAATAGTTAGATAGTTTGAATTAAAGTTAACCATGACTAACTTTAGTATATCATAGAAGTACATATAATTTTTATCAATCTTTTAAATCACTTGTATTTTATTTGTTTATTTGCAGTAGTCTATAATCTCCATCAGCAGGATTTAAGACTGAATATATAGCAATTATTCCAATTCTCGCATATAAAAACAGTGGATGCGCTACCCCGCACCCACTGTTCATGAAAGAAAGTACTTTAATGATATGTTTTCAATTTGAATGAATATTATTTCTTTTTCTTCTCCTCTATGACCTTATGCTTTTCTTCATCTCTGGTGTGCTCTATATGTAGAACCATGCCTGTGAGGGCGAAGAGTGCAATAACGTTAGGGATTACCATCAGCTGGTTAAACATATCTGAGAGCTCCCATACAAGGTCATTCGAAGCACAAGTGCCGAGGAATATGAATACAAGCGCAATTGCCGTATAGACCTTTACCGACTTCTCACCAAACATGTAGATCATGTTGATCTTGCCGAACATGTTCCAGCCTAGGATAGTCGAGAAGGCGAAGAAGAATAGGCAGATAGCTACAAACATCGGTCCTATCTTATCACCGAAAGCTGACGCAAACGCAGTCTGAGCGAGATTCGTTTTATCTATGCCCTTAGGAATAACTCCGTCAGCGATAGCACCGTCTTCTGCGTACATGGTCGAAATAACCACTAGCGCGTTGAGCGTTAGGATGACGAATGTATCTACGAATACACCGATCATAGCTACAGTACCCTGCTCATGAGGGTTCTTAACGTGAGCCTGAGCGTGAGCGTGTGGGGTCGAACCCATACCAGCTTCATTCGAGAAAAGCCCTCTCTTAGCTCCCTGCGAGATAGCAGTCTTAAGCGCCATACCGAAGCCTCCGCCAATGATAGCCTGTGGCTCAAACGCATACTTAAAAATCATGCCAAATGTAGCTGGAATGTACTTTATACGCATTATCAACAGAATCAGTCCACCTAATATGAATATAGCTGCCATGATTGGTACGATTTTCTCCGTAACGGAAGCCAGTCTCTTAGTACCACCTAGGAATATAAATCCGCAAAGTAAAACCAGAACAACGCCAACTGTCCAACCAGGTACTCCAAACGCTGTGCTAAATGTTGCTCCGATGGAGTTTGACTGTACCATGCAGCCGAAGAATCCGAGCGCAAGTGTAATAGCTACTGCAAAGAATCCTGCCAGGAATCTTCCGAAACCGCCTTTGAATGCAGTCCTGATATAGTAAACAGGACCTCCAAGGAATTCACCAGATGGTGCCTTCTGCCTAGTCTCGATAGCGAGCGTAGCCTCTGCGTATATTGTGGCCATCCCGAAGAATGCTATAACCCACATCCAGAAGATAGCACCCGGTCCACCGGTTAAGATAGCACCTGAAGCACCTACGATGTTACCAGTTCCAACCTGAGCTGCAATAGCGGTCGCAAGAGCCTGAAATGAGCTCATGCCGTTATCGTGCTTATGACCTCTTAGTGATATTCCGCCGAAGGTTCTCTTGAATCCCTCTTTGAAATATCTTACCTGGACAAACCTAGTCCTAAACGTATACCATAGTCCAACACCAAGCAACATGAATACCAACACATAGTCTGATAAATAAGCATTTATCTCTTGCACAATCGGAAGCATCTGTTCTCTCCTTTAACTAAATAATTCCTAATTGCTAGTCGTTATGATTCCTAGCACTATGTACTTTTATAAGTACATCATAAAGTTATATTAGCAAAGAGATTTATTTGTGTCAACAAATAAATTATTTTTTATTTTATTGTTTTATATGACAATTTCAAACCTTTATTTTGTATCGCACTACAACTGAATCCGTTCTAATTCCTGCACACATTAACAAAAGGGGCACCTTTCGGCACCCCTTTCGCAGTACAGTATTATTTGCCTCTGCTTAGCAGATATCTATACCATGTTAAGTTTTCCTTATAGGTAGATACTTATGATAATTTGTTAGTTCCAAATGTTGTCTTTACATTATATTTCTTATCAAAAGCTTCTCTGGAGAGAACTCTGGTGCTTAGCGAAGACTTAGAGCTTGTCTTTATAGTATCTGAGTATTTGCCAGTTACTGTAACTACCACTTCACTGTTTCCCTTAACCTTCGTCTTCCCATTAACCTTAATTGTAACCGTCTTGCCCTTTGAATCTACAACCTTACCACCCTTTTCTACATTCAGGTTCGAAACTGTAGTGCTCTTAGTTACAACCCACTTAGAAGACTTGTCTACGTTTACTGTCAGTGGCGACTTTGATGTAGTTCCTGCTGAATTGTTTTCGATAGTTGCAGATCCTGTCCACGTCGAATTCTTTGTGAGATATAGGTTAACATTACTGATTGTATCAACAGTGATATTTCCTTTTAGCGTCTCTTTGATTCCTGTAAATGTCACTTTTCCCCCGTTGCTACCCTGACTGCCCCAATTATTGGAGTTGTTTCCACTTGCGTTGATTAAATCTACCTTAGAGCTGTCAAAGTCAAGCTTCGTATTCTGAAGAACTACCTTAGCATTGGTATTGGTCACGTAGAACATTGCTCCGCCTGAAATTGTCGACTTAAGTGTAGAATCTATTGCTTCAAAATCTCCTAGCTTAGAGCTTGCAGTTTCCGCATCTCCAGAGGTTGACTGGTAGATGATTACTCCATTCTTGATAGGGTCGCTTCCGGAAATCGCATCGTTCGTGCTTGTAAGCGATGAGTTATATATCAGGATTCTGTTCTGCCCCTCTATGCCTGCTATCTGACTGCCTGTCGCAGTGCCCTTTATAGCATCCACTTCAATGTCTCCTGTGGAGTAAATTAAAGGTGATCCCGAGCCTGCTGTCTTAAATGTACTATTGGTCACAGATATATAACCGCCGCCACGATCAGTTGCTACAGCTGCACTGTGAGCACCCTCTGTGCTGATATTCATCTTATTTGCATAGATTACACCGCTATAAGTCGCATCGAGTCCTCGCGAATTACCGCTCTTCTTGGTAGTGATTTTGACATCGTTTGCATATACTGTAGCCTTGTCTGTCGAGAATATACCGTTGCTACCCTCACTTGTTGAAGCAATCGATGATTTCGATAAGAACAGTTTAGATCCCTTTCCAACTGCTAGAGCGGATGAATTAATGCCGTAAAAGTTAACGTTATCTCCATTGGTATCGTCTCCAGATTTCGTGATCTTAGAGTTCTTGACCGTTAGAGTTCCACCACTCTTGGCAATAAGTGCATTTACATCTGCAGTTGTAGACTTAATTGTCTTATTACTCACTTTAACACGCTTCTTGCTTGCAGTTAATTCGCCCTTGTTAGTACCGCTGTAATCGTAGCTCTGTGTATTAGCTCCTCCACCCGGTCCACCTGATGTTGGCTGCCCGCCACTCTGATTACCCGCTGCTGGCGGATTTTCTGAAGGTGGTTGTCCGCCGCCTTGTCCATTTGACGGTGGCTTCCCTGGTGCGCCATTAGACGATTCATTACTACTCTTAGAACTTTTATTACTTTTAGCTTCTGTCGATTTCTTAGTTTTAGATGTTTTCGCATTCTTGCTTTTAGATTTGCTTGAATCACTATATATCTTTGACGGGCTCACATATGTGAGTTTAACCGAGTTGTCTGCCGCCGAGGCCTGTCCAAATAGTGAAGCCCATCCACCTAATGCTGTTACAGCTATCATCACAGCTATGAGAACTGTCACTAGCTTGTTCTTGATTACGGCTTTACGCATTTTGTCCACATCCTTTCATGATTCCCTGTTTGATTCTATATTTTAAATAATTGCTTTTCGCTAACTTAGCTTATACATATTATGCATAGCTAACTTGTAGCAAAGCTGTTCACTATCTGAAGGAAAGATATGGCAAATTGGCGTTTCTATCGACTTAATTGTGAGTATATGTGTGCAAATCATGTACTAAATATTATTTTTTATGTATAAAAAACACGACCAGCATACCGCCAGTCGTGTCTAATCGCTATATTCGATTGTACGAACCTTTACGCCTGAGCTGCTGCCTTAGCCTTCGCTTCAGCTGCCTTAGCTGCTTTCTCAGCCTCTGCCTTCTTCTTAGCATTAATCGCCATCTTAGCGTGTCTCTCGTTATAGCTGTTAATCGATCCTGTAGGACAAACGCCCATACACATTCCGCAGTTTTTACACTTCTCGTAATCTACAGCTGCGACGTTATTATTAACGTGAATTGCATCGAACTTACATGTCTTCTCACACTTTGCACATCCAATACAACCGTTCGAACACTGCTTGCGAGTAACTCCGCCTTTTTCAGTATTCATACATAGCACATGCACTTCCTTCTTGTAAGGAACCATCTTGATGATAGTCTGTGGGCATGTAACTACGCACTTACCACATGCAACACATGTGTCTCTATTAACCTTAGCAACGCCATCGATGATGCCTATAGAATCGAATTCGCAGACACCTACGCAGTCTCCAAGACCGATACATCCCTGGGAACAAGCTGAGTTGCCGTTAAAGAAGGTCTTAGCACCTGCACATGACTGCATACCCTGCCACTCAAGAATCTTCTTGGAAGCATCGCATGTTCCGTTGCACATTACCTGTGCGATCTGCTTATCAGCGCCGCCTGCAGCACGACCGAGTATGTTAGCGATCTGCTCAGCACAAGAAGCTCCACCTACTGTACAAGCACTGCAGCTTGTTGACTCATCGTTAACTACTGCGTTTGCGTAGTCATCACATCCAGCGAATCCACATCCACCGCAGTTAGCGCCAGGTAGAATCTCTCTTACCTCGGATACTCTCTCATCTACTGGAACGTAGAAAGCGTGTGAAGCGATTACTAGCAAGAGAGAAGCTATGAATCCTGCGCAAACTACAAGTACTACTGCTGTTATAATTGCATTCATCTATACCCCTCCTTACTGGAATAATCCTGAGAATCCCATGAATGAAAGCGAGAGGATTGTTGCACTTACGAGTACCATTGGAACTCCCTTAAATGCAGCAGGTACGCCCTCTTCATTCCAGAGCTTCTCTTCACGAACACCTGCAAACAGTACCATCGCAAGGCCGAAACCCACTCCAGCTCCAGCTGTGTAAACGATAGCCTGAATGTATGTGTAGTTATAGTTGATAGCGTTGATTGTCGCACCGAGGATAGCGCAGTTTGTTGTGATCAACGGAAGGTAGATACCGAGCGACTTCTGAAGCGCTGGCATAAACTTCTTCATGAACATCTCAACGAACTGTACTAGAGCCGCGATTACGAGGATAAACACTACAGTCTGTAGATATGCGATATCTAGCTTATTAAGTACCTGTTGGATTGGCCATGTTGTAATTTCCGCAATTACCATTACGAATATTACCGCACCACTCATACCAACCGCCGATTCCATCTTGTTAGAAACTCCGAGGAATGAACAGATTCCGAGGAACTGCGATAGCAGGAAGTTATTTACAAGAACGATCGACATAAAGATGATAACTAAATTTAACATTATGCCTCAGCTCCTTTCTCCTCTGCTGCAACTTCCTTAGCTTCTGCTAGGTTGCATGAATTGTACATTGGGCATGTGCCACAGCTAAACGATTTCTTCTTGAGAGCCTTGCCATTAGTGAGTACATTTAGTACTGCGATGAGAACTCCGAATACGAAGAAACCACCAGGTGCGAGGTTGAAAAATCCGATTGGCGTGAACCATGAACCGAATACTGTCATACCAAACCATGTTCCTGCTCCGAGTAGCTCTCTGATTGTACCCATTACTGTAAGTGTGAGCGTGAATCCGAGACCCATTCCGATTCCGTCTAGAGCAGAATCAAATACAGTGTTCTTGTTAGCAAACGCCTCAGCTCTTCCGAGGATGATACAGTTTACTACGATTAGAGGAATGAATAGACCTAGCGACTTATAAAGTGCTGGCACGTATGCCTCTAGCAAGAACTGAACTACTGTTACGAATCCAGCAATTACTACGATGTAGCACGGGATTCTTACTTTGTCAGGAATAACCTTACGAAGTAGTGATATTACTACGTTAGCTGCAATCAGTACCGCTGTAGTTGAGAGTCCCATACCAAGACCGTTCGAAGCGGATGAAGATGTAGCTAGTGTAGGGCAGGTACCGATTAGAAGAACCAATACTGGGTTCTCTTTGATGATACCGTTTGTGATGATAGATAATTTACTCTTATTACTCATTTATTTAGCCCCTCCCATAGCCTTATACTGCTTTAGACCAGCAAAAACAGATTCGTGAATAGCCTGTGAGGAAATCGAAGCTCCAGTGATATACTTAACCTTCGACTTTGAATCCTTGATAGTCTCGCTTCCAAGATCCGATAGACCCTTGTACTGTCCAAGGTGCTTTGGGTCCTGAGCCTTTGTACCGATACCAGGAGTATCTTGAGCACTCATAATCTTAACGTTAGTAATCTTACCCTTGTTGTCGATACCTATCATAGCAGTTAGGGTACCACCATAACTGTTTGAGTTTACAGTCACTACTACACCTGAGCCATTTACAGCCTTGGATGCCTCTGTAACGTATATCTTATTCTTCTGAACTACCACGAGCTTTCCGTCGTAATTCTTGAATTCGCCTTTTGCCTCTGGAATCAGTTCGGACTTAGCCTTGTTCGACTCCTTGAGGTTGTTCTTATCGATGATTGGCTTCGTAACACCGTACGCCATAGCAAGTGCAAATGTAACTACGAAACAAATCAGTACGAGCACGAGGATCGGCGAAATGAAACTTGAAAATGTGCTTTCTTTTTTCTTCATTATTTCGCACCTCCCTTTACATAGCTCTTATACGACCATCTGTTGATAAGTGGTGTACAGATGTTCATAAGTAGGATTGAGAACGAAACACCTTCTGGATAGTTACCCCATAGACGGATAGCCATAGTGATAATTCCGCATCCGATACCGAACATAATCTGACCCTTGGTTAGCTTAGGCGATGTTACATAGTCTGTAGCCATGAAGAATGCACCAAGCATTAAACCACCAGCACAGAGGTGGAAGATAGCCATGTTGAAGTCACCCTTGTAGTATGCAAGAGCAATAACAAATACAGTTCCGAGGAACGCACATGGAATTGCTGGGGAAATTACCTTTCTCCAGATAAGGAAAAGTCCTCCAACGAGAAGCGCAAGAGCACTTACTTCACCGAGGGATCCGCCAGTGAATCCTAGGAACATGTCCATATTGGATGGAAGATCAGACTTGCTAGCTCCACCAGCAACGAGTGCTAGAGGTGTAGGTCCTGTTACAGCATCAGTCTTAGCTGCCATTCTTGGAAGTGGCCATGTTGTCATCTGTGCTGCAAACGAGATGAAAAGGAAGATTCTGGCAGTGATTGCCGGGTTAACGAAGTTTCTTCCGATTCCACCGTAGAGCTGTTTAATAACAACGATAGCTACGAAACATCCTATTACTGCCATCCATAGCGGGAAGCTGGATGGAACGTTAAATGCTATCAGTAGACCTGTTACTGCTGCACTGAGATCGCTGATTGTCTGCGGCTTCTTAGCGAGCATGTTGTATATCCATTCGAAGCCTACGCTGGCAACGATACATACAGCTGCAAGAAGCAGAACCCTAGCTCCGAAAATATATGTGCTGGCAACTAGAGCTGGAAGCATAGCAAGCAGAACAGTTCCCATTAATTTGGTAGTATCTTCATCTGTAACGATGTGTGGAGATGTGGATACTATCAGATTGTTATGAAATTTCTTATTATCCATTCTTCTTCGCTGCCTCCTTTACCAAGCCTTTCGCGAGCTTATTGGTAAAGCTCAAAGGTCGTCTTGCAGGACATACGTAAGAGCAACTTCCGCACTCCATACACTGCATAACCTTGAACTTATCAAGTGACTCTGCGTCATGTCTCTCGTAGAAATCTGCGTAGAGCATAGGAACGAGCTTGAATGGACATCCGTGATGACAACGACCACAGTTGATACATCCAGTCTCGGTCTTTACAGTAGCTGTCTCCTTGCCGAAGCATAGGAGCGAACCAGTATTCTTAACAGTTGGAGTCTCATCTGAATGAGTTGCACGACCCATCATAGGTCCACCCATTACGATCTTCTTAGGCTCCTGCTTGTATCCACCGCAAAATGCAACTACATCAGCGATGCGTGTTCCGATTGGAACGAATACGTTCTTAGGCTCAGCAACAGCATCTCCATCAACGGTGATTCTTCTCTGAACGAGAGGCATACCTGTTCTGAAGTACTGTCCCAGAATTCCGATTGTTGAAACATTACATAGAATTACACCAAGCTGTGCAGGAAGAACACCAGCATTCATAACCTTACCGGTGGTCTCATATACGAGCACTCGCTCAGCTCCCTTAGGGTATCTCGATTGCAGCTTGAACACCTCGATGTTATCGATACCGTTCTGCTGAATCAGTCTGTTTAAATTTTCGATAGCGTCAGGCTTGTTCTCCTCGACTCCGATGATACCTTTCTCTAGGTTCAAATACTTCATAGTTAGAAGCATACCGTCGAGAACATCCTGTCCATCCTCTACCATAATTCTGTTATCGCCTGTGATGAATGGCTCACACTCAGCACCGTTGATAACCAGGGTAGTACATTCGTCTAGATTCTTTGGATCCATCTTGATGCTCGTTGGGAATGAAGCACCTCCTAATCCAACCATACCACTAGCTCTTACTGCCTTGACGAAATCAGCATGACTCTCAATGTGAGGAATCTGAACCTCTTCACTGATTTCCTGCTTCTTATCAGTCTCAATAACGATATGTGTCTCCATCCCGCCCATCGAGGAACGTACTGATGTGATATCAGTAACTGTTCCAGATACGCTGGAATGAATAGGAGCACTAACGAAAGCTTCTGTGTCACCGATCTTCTGACCGACTTTGACATAGTCGCCCTTTGCTACGAGAGGCTGACAAGGAGCACCAATACTCTGCGACATGCAGATTTCAACCACATCTGGAATCGGCATCACTTCGGTCTCACGACCTGCAGTATTCTTGTGATGCTTAACCAAAATGCTTGGTAAATGTTTACCTTGGCTCATCCTTAAGAACCCTTCCTTTCTTAGATTCGTACAAATAATATCCATTGCATGAGAAAAATTATACATCAAAATTCCCTATAAGTCACCTCAAATTTCCTTGAAAAGTACACAATCGCTTTCAACTTTAACTCGTCCCTCTTCATCTACCCCTAGAACCACATGTTGTGCTACTAGTTGGTCTCGGACGTACAAGATAACCGATTTGCTTAGCACTTCACCAGGGCAGGCGATTGGCGTTCCAGGAGGATAAGGGATGATGGACTCGTAGAGAACTCTTCCCTCGGCGCTATATAAAGGAACCTCTTCATATATGTCAGGGATTTTGCGCTGCTCTAGCCGCTCTATAAGTGCTGAATCTGATGATGGAGTTCTCAGTTCTGCAATCTTGTCTACCGGCTGTGATGCATTCTTGTTCGCCGCCTGCGCTTCGTTTTTAGCCATCGCCTGCGCTTCGTTTTTAGCTTGCTTCTGCGACGCGTTCTGGGCGGCAGACTCGGTTTTAGAGGCAGTGCTTTCCGATTCCATACCTTGGATTCTGACGCCATGGTGCGCCGAGAGGTCACGCAGGGCGCTAAGCACATCTTCATAGTCGCCTCTCTCGTTTCCGAGCCCTGTCATCAGCATCACATAATCGCCATGCGTGAGTTCCACCCAGATGTTTCTCTTCTCGAGCTCCTCCGCCAGTTCAGGGCCGCTGAAGCCGAGGGCTGACATTGTGATGCTGACCTTGGTTTCATCAAGGTCGATGCGATCGATGAGCCCGAGGCCGGCGATTCGGGCAGCCTCCTCATAGAAGTATTTGATGTCTGCATCCCAGTTCTTGATGAGATTGTATCCGTCCATCCTGAGTATCTGCTGATTGATATCGAGGCTGCCCATCAGCAGGTAGCTCGGACTCGTAGTCTGCAGCATGCGGAGGAGCTCGCTAATCCGAGAAACATCTGGCCTCTCGGTACAGATGTTGAGAATTGCGGAGCCCGTAAATGACAGCAGCGTCTTGTGCGTGCTGTCCACCACAATGTCGGCTCCGCAATTCTCTGCCGCACGGTGCGGGAGCCCATCTTCACTGCGCAGGTAATCGAAGAATTTAAGGTGCGCACCGTGCGCTTGATCCACAATCAGAATCCTGCCATGCAGGTGAACGATACTGGCAATTCGCTCGATATCTGATAATACACCGTAGTAGTTCGGACTGGTCACCAGCACGGCTTTGATGTCTAGATCCTTAATCAAGGCCGCCTCAATCTTGTCCGGGTCTAATCCGAGCTGAAGCCCAGTTTCGCCATCTATCTCAGGCATTATGTAGACAGGATCTATCCCGCCAAGTCTGAGCGCTCCATATACGGATTTATGGGAATTCCTTCCCATAAGAAGTTTACCTCCTCTTGGAACACTACCTAATATCGAAGCCATGAGCCCTGCACTGCTGCCATTTACAAGGATCTCCGTATGCTTTGCCCCATAGAGCCCGGCGTAGCCTTCCATCATATCCCTGATTCGTTCTCGTGGCTGCTGCAGCGCATCAGCTCCAGGAATCTCCGTTATATCGTTTCCCACGACGTTCTTGATGAAGTCGCCAAAGCCGTAGATCCCATACAGCGTGCTTCTACCTTTGTGGCCGGGCATATGAAACGAAATCGGGTGAGTCTCCTTATGATACATAAGGAAGTCTGTCAAGCTGACTCTATCTTTCATTTTTCGGTATCCTCCGTTTCAGGTGGCAACTGAGGAGCAGCCACCTTCCTATAGTAAAAAAGCACAACGAACTGATTGCGACCTTACCTGGCCATCTAGTTCCTTGTGCTTATGTCGCATCATATATAATGAGCTCCGCTCGTTTTCCAATCTAAATCTCGATTGGCTAATTTAGTATCTCCTACTTGATCACGTCTCTTCCTACGTAAGGTCTCAGCGCTTCTGGTACTACCACGGTACCATCTTCCTGCTGGAAATTTTCAAGGATAGCAGCTACAGTTCTGCCTACCGCTAGACCGGATCCGTTCAGCGTGTGTACGAATTCCGGCTTTGCCTTTTTCTCTCTTCTGAACCTTATATTAGCTCTTCTAGCCTGATAATCTTCAAAGTTTGAGCAGCTTGAAATCTCAACATAGCGACCGTAGCTTGGCATCCACACTTCGATATCGTAAGTCATCGCTGCTGAGAATCCAAGGTCCCCAGAGCACAGTCTAACTACTCTGTAAGGAATACCTAGCTTCTGTAGTACTTCCTCCGCATCGTGTGTGAGCTTTTCTAGTTCCTCATAGGAATTCTCAGGATATGCAAGTTTAACCATCTCAACCTTATTGAACTGGTGCTGTCTGATCAGCCCTCTAGTATCGCGTCCAGCTGACCCCGCCTCTTTGCGGAAGCATGGCGTATATGCCGTGTAATAAACAGGCATTTCCTCTGGCTCGATAATCTCATTGGAACGGAGATTAGTAACCGGAACCTCTGCTGTCGGAATCAAGAAAAAATCCTTCGCAGGCACATAGAACATGTCGTCCTCGAATTTAGGTAACTGACCCGTCCCGGTCATAGCATCGCGGTTAGCCATAAAAGGTGGCAAAATTTCAGTATAGCCCTGTTCTTCCGTGTGGAGGTCGAGCATGAAGTTTATCACAGCTCTCTCGAGTCTTGCACCTAAACCCTTGTACACAGTGAAACGAGAGCCAGAAATCTTGGCAGCGCGTTCAAAATCCAGTATGTCTAGAGCTTCTCCGATATCCCAGTGTGCCTTTGGCTCAAATGCGAAGGAAGTCGGCTCTCCGAACTTACGAAGCTCGAGATTCTCGCTATCATCCTCTCCGCTT
>ERZ772948.1004-NODE-1004-length-17365-cov-9.517447_pt1 | contig 17365 bp, 14 predicted proteins | sample MGYA00511945_ERZ772948 | MGnify/ENA primary metagenome ERZ772948 (study PRJEB29015, sample SAMEA2737927) | human oral metagenome | biome: human oral; feature: human-associated habitat; material: dental | place: China | collected 2141 ... | reverse complement strand
GCGCGCTTCCATGGCATGGAAGAGGTCGGGGGTTCGAATCCCCCTAGCTCCACCAAAAGGCTCCAATGCACTCGCATTGGAGCCTTTCGTCGTGCGGCGAGGGCGCTCCGCCCGTGCGCACCAGCAGTGCCCCGTCCCCGGCAGGCTTCTCCCCCTGGACCGAGTATAACGTTTTGGTATCGCCATGTGAGACCAGCGGGAAGGGGGTGGTCGGCGCGAACGTTGGAATGGCGCGGAACGCCAACAAGGGGCCGGTAGGGGTGTTTGAAGTTTCCCAAACCGGATGGCAAGATTTGAATGTCCTGTCCTCTGAGTGTTAGGCCGGTTGCCGATGACCTTCCAACTGTCGCGCACGCACATGTCGATCGTCGCCGCAGCGACTACAGTGGCGGCCTCCTTCGTCGTCATCCCCGCCCTCGCCGAGAACGGCGCGCCCCCGGCCGACGCCGTGTGCCCCGCGCTGCTCGCTGCGCATGGGCGGATCGATAGCGAGTACAACCCCGCCCTCAGCGCCTACGCCGACGCCGTCGCCGCGGAGACCGCCGCCCGCAACACCGCCAACGGCGGGACCACGGCCACCGAGGCGCAGCTGCGCCAGACCCTCGCCGACGCCCAGGCGGCGCTGGAGGCCGCGAAGGCCGCTCCCGCTCCGACCGCGCAGCCGACGGCCACCCAGCCCGCGGCCGAGCCTTCCCGGGGCATCGGCTGGGTCGACTGGTCGCAGGTCGACCACTCCACCCAGGCGCAGGTCATCGAGGCCCTCATCGTCCAGAAGATGAACGCCTACCGCGCCAATGCGGGCCTGCCGCCGCTGGTCGTCTCCGACACCCTGACCACCGACTCGCGCGCCTGGTCCAAGCACATGGCGGTCGATAACGACTTCAACCACGACCCCGAGTTCCGGTACCTCGGGTCGCAGAGCCTGGACGGCGCCTCGACGAACTACGCGGGCGAGAACATCGCCTACAACTCGATGCGCAACTTCGGAGCGCAACTGGGGGCCAGGGGCAACGAGTACAAGACGCCCGACCAGGCGGCCTCCGACCTGTTCGAGCAGTGGAAGAACTCCCAGGGCCACGACAAGAACATGCTCGCGGAGAACAACGTCGTCGGGGTGGGCGTGCACATCGGCGACCTCGCCGACGGCGGACTGACCGTGTGGGGGACGCAGAAGTTCTACGCGATCTCGGACAAGGGGTCGATCGACCTCTCCCGGTTCCACACGACGGGCGACACCGCCAGCGCCTACGGCTTCGACGGGGCGGCCTTCAACGCGGACAACACGGACTACGTCTCCGGTCTGGCCGGGGACGGCGTCAAGCAGAAGCAGGCGGCGTGGACTGCCATCGTCGGGGACCTGCCCGCCCAGGCCCTCCCGGTCGCGCCCTCGTCCCTCCCCGCGAAGGACGGGGCATCCCCGTCCCCGGCTTCCTCCACGACGCCGGATCCCGCTCCCACCGCTGACGGCTCCGCCGTCGCCCAGGCCCAGGCCGCTGTGGACGCCGCCCAGAAGGCCCTGGACGACTTCCTGGCGGATCCGCAGTCCGCGTACTCGCAAGCGGTCGAGAACCTCAAGGCCGCCACTGCGGCACTGGACGGGATCGCCGAGTCCATCGGCTCCCAGACGGGCGTGCGCCCGCAGCCCGACGGGGGCGTCGTCGTCTCCACGCCCAATACGAACTCCTCGTACTACCCGGTCGAGGCGTACCGGAAGAAACTGGCCGCGTGCCTGGCCACGACGGGCCAGCAGCAGCCCGTCGGCCCCGCCCAATCAGGGGCCACCGGCGCTCCTGCGGCCCCGGCTTCCGTGGCGCAGCAGTCCAACGCACCGGCTGGCCCTGCTCCATCGGAGCAGTCCAGCGCTGCGCCTTCCCCCGCTGCATCGCAGCAGTCCAGCCCTGCCGCGGGCAGTGACGGGAAAGGCGGGCAGACCGTTTCCACGGAGGCCGGTGGCGCCGGGCCGGGTGCCGCCAATGGGGCGAACAACGGAGGGGGAGCCCCAGGGGCCGCTGACAAGGGAGCCGCCACTGGCGCTCGGGCGGCGAACCTGGCGAGCACGGGATCCATGACCCTGGTCCTGGGGATCGGCGCGCTCATCGTCCTGGGGATCGGTGTTGGCGCGATGCTGGTCGCCAAAAGGCGCAAAGGCAAGTAGCGCACGCGAATAGCGCGGGAACGGGTCCGGGCGGCGTCAGCCACCCGGACCCGTTCCGCTTCGAAGGGCGCCGAGGCGGACGCCGCCATCAGGTGCCTTGTGCCACTTCGCACGTTAGGGTAGGCTAACTTGCGCTTATATTCGAACTACTAAGTTCAGAGAGGGAAGTGATGCGCGCACAACGCCTTCGTGGCGCTGCAGTAGCGGCCTTTACCACTGCGGCAGTTCTTGCCGCGCCCATCGTGACGGCGAACGCCGCTCACGCCGGAACCGACGAGGGGGGCAGCCAGGTCTCCTCAGCGGTCTTCCAATGGGCTATGAACGACGAATCCGGCTCCGCCGGTTACGCGCCGGGCACCTGCAACTTCTTCAGTGCGATGGTGTCGGGGAACTCGGGCGGCGGCCAGTGGCCGAACAACGTGCAGTCCGGCTCAGACGGAGAGTTCCTGGTCGGCGGCCCCGACCAGGACGTCCTCTGGCGGCCTAAGGACGGCAACGTCTCGATCCTCAAACCGAACGCGGACGGCCAACTCGTCGCCCAGACGTGGGCGAACAAGTGCCTCACCCGCACGGGCGCGCGCACCAACACGCGCGGCGCGGTCTCCGAGTCGATCATCAACATCGAGAAAGGTTCGGGCACCGTTGATCCGACGACGAACTCCGCGTCCATCAAATGGGTCGGTTCTTGGACCGTCGTCTACTACTCCGGCATGACCTACTGGAGCGCCACCAACCCCGTTCTCGAGGTCACCAACGGCCAAGGCGCCATCAAAGCCCGGGTCTCCGGATTCGGCGCCTCGATGCAGGATCCCGACGCTGCGCTCAAGCCCCTCCAGGCCCGCGAGGTCACCCTGGCGACTTTGAAGAACGTCGCTGTGACCAAGACCGGCATCACCGTCACCCCCGAGTACAAGGGCGTTGAGGTCAAGAATCCGGAGGGCGCCAGCCCGCAGACTCGCACGGGCGAGAACTGGGGGTCGTGGCCCGCGGATTTCGTCGCCTTCCAGGGCGAGACCGGCCAGCACTCCTACTGGTACTCCACAGGCAGCAGTGGGGACGCGCGCAAGCCAGCGTTGCCCGTGACGATCACGTGGCCCCAGATCGATGACGCACCGGCCCCCCAGCCCGGCCCCACTCAGGAGCCGACTCCGGCGCCCACGGCCGACCCCAGTCCTGCACCCACAGCAGAACCAACCCCGGCGCCCACGGCCGACCCCAGTCCTGCACCCACAGCAGAACCAACCCCGACACCCACCGGCAAGCCCACGACTGGCCCTTCTGCGAAGCCGAGCATCGAGGTGTCCCCCTACCAGGACATTGATCCGACGGTGAAAACCGTCGTCACCGTCAAGGGGAAGGACTTCACGTCCGGTTCCATCCAGAACGGGGTCTACGTGGTCCTCATGGACGAGAAGATCTGGAAACCCGGCGAGTACATGAACGCGAAGGGCGATGAGGGGGCAATCACCTCCGCGTGGGTCACCCCGGACCAGCTGGAGGCAGGCAAGGGCTCCTTCACGGTGAAGCTGACCATCCCGGAGAACACCCTGGACCGAACGCACACCTACTACATCGGCACGATGGCGGCCCACGGCCTCGCACTGTCCGACCGCAGCCTGGACCACGCCGAGAAGATCACCTTCAAAGCGATCGACTACGATCCCAACGCGGTCTTCCCCGTCGACTCGGTGACCGCGGCAGCCGTTGCCGACTCCGGTCGCACGAACATGAAGGTCGACTGGGTCTACACTGGCGCCACCCCCTCTCGCGGCTGGGAGATCTCGCTCGCCTGCGTGCGTGACTGCTCCGACCCGCTGTTCGGCACCAAGAGCCACCACCAGCACGACAACTCCCTGCGATCCGATGTCTTCGGGGATGTCCCCGACGGCGTGTACGTCGCCTCGGTCCGCAACGCCGGCGAGATCTCCGGCGAGTTCAAAGCATCCGACTGGGTGTCTTCGGCCGAGGTCCGCGTGGGCGCGGAGCGCGACCCGAATCCCGGGGCTGGCAAAGGCCAGTGGATCCAGGACTCCTTCGGCTGGTGGTACCGGCACAGCGATGGCTCGTACACCACCAACGGCACCGAGCAGATCGACGGGGTGACCTACCGATTCAACGAGGCAGGCTACATGGTGACCGGCTGGACGAAGGTCGGCGGCCAGTGGTTCTACTACGCTCCCTCCGGCGCCCAGGCCAGCGGCTGGACGCTGGTCGGCGGCAGCTACTACTACCTGGACCCCGCCACCGGCGCGATGGCCACAGGCTGGCAGCAGGTGGACGGCGCCTGGTACTACCTGGGCACATCGGGCGCGATGGCCACAGGCTGGCAGCGGATCGGCGGCGCCTGGTACCACCTGGGCGCATCGGGCGCGATGGACACAGGCTGGACGGCCATCGGTGGAAGCTGGTACTATTTCGCGCCGAGTGGTCAGATGGCCACCGGCTGGGTGCAAGACTCCGGGAAGTGGTACTACCTGGACCCCAGCACCGGCGCAATGGCCACAGGCTGGCAGCAGGTCGACGGCGCGTGGTACTACCTGTTCGCCTCCGGTGAGATGGCGACGGGCAGCCACTGGATCGACGGCGTGCTCCGCGTCTTCGACAATTCGGGGGCCTGGGTGCGCTGAGCACGAATGAGAATCCCCGATCCGGGCCCCACGGCGTGAACCGCGGGGCCCGGACCGTTTCGCTGGACGCGCGCCGCCGCCGCGCATAAAGCGCGACGAACAGGGCGGGATAAAGAGACGGGGACCGTAGCACATGGCTGCGGTCCCCGTCGGCGTTGAGGAGCGTACTGCGCCCGCCACCCGGGAACCGTGTGGCGGACAGGCTCAGGCGTCGGCCACCTGGTTCGCCATCTGCCGTTCGCACACGTCGATCCGCTCGCGGATGATGCGCACGGCTCCGGCCGGGGCGCCGGGGTTGGCGTCGATCCACTCGTGGCCCGCGCGCACCACGTCGACGCCGGGCGCGTAACCGGCCAAATCGGAGGGGAAGAGCAGGGTCGTCAGATCCTCGGCGGTGTGGAAGGTGTTCTCCTCCCACACCTGCGCCAGGGCTGCGAAGTACCGTTCGACGTAGGGCTCGTACAGCGACGGGGTGGTCCGCGCCTGGGCCCAGAAGCCGGAGACCATCGCCCAACGGGTGTCGTTGGGGATCGACTTGTCCCCAAGGACCTGCTCCCACACCTGCTCCTTGACGGCCGCGTCGTCGCGCGCCGCCCGGGCAGCGGCGGCGTTCTGGCGGCCCGTCATCGTGTCGTCCTCCTGCTCCCGGGCGTCGATCTCCGCGTCCCCGGCGACGCCGCCCCTGACCACGGCGATCAGCAGCGACCACTGCAGGTCGACGTCCAACTCCAGGCCCTCCAGGGTCGCGGACCCGTCGTAGAGGGCCTTGATGGCCTCGAACTGCTCGGCGTTGGACGCGTTGCGGGCGGCGGCCGCCACCAGCATGCGCTGCGCGTCGGAGCCGGACCGGGCGGTGCGGGCCAACAGCAGCAGGCGCCTGCCCACCGTCTCGGCGGCCTCGGCGCGGGCGTCGGGGGCGACGAAAGTGCGAACGGCCTCGTCGATGTGGCGCAGCGTCAGCGTCAGCAACTGCATGTTCGTCTCGGCGGGGACAGCGGTGAGCGCCAGGTTCAGGTAGTCGCGCGCCTTCATCTGCCCGTCGCGGGTCATGTCCCACGCGGCGGCCATGACGACGCCGCGGGTGAGGGAGTCCGTGAAGCGCGTGATATTGGCGACCGCGAAGGCCAGGGAGTCCTCGTCGAGGCGGATCTTCGCGTAGGCCAGGTCGCCGTCGTTGACCAGGATGAAGTCGGGGCGGGCCACGCCCTCGGCGGAGGGCACATCAGTGGAGGCCCCGTCCACGTCGAGCTCCTCGTGGAAGACCCGTTGCAGGGATTCGCCGTCCAGGGAGTACCCGGCGACGGCGAGGCGGTGGGGGCGCAGGGAGGCGCCCTCGCTGAAGGCCTCCTGCTCGATGGAAAGGCGCGTGATCCTGCCCTCCTCGTCCGTCTCGACGGACGGGCGCAGCAGGGTGACGCCTGCCTCCTCCAGCCACACCTTCGACCAGGCGGCCAGGTCGCGGCCCGAGGCCTTCTCCAGCTCGCCGAGCAGGTCGGCCAGGGTGGCGTTCGCGTAGGAGTGCGCGGTGAGGTACTCGTGCAGGCCGGCGAAGAACGCGTCGCGTCCCACGTAGGACACGAGCTGGCGCAGCACGGAGGCGCCCTTGGCGTATGTGATGCCGTCGAAGTTGACCTCGACGTCGGCCAGGTCGCGGATCTGGGCGGTGATGGGGTGGGTGGTGGGCAGCTGGTCCTGCTTGAGGCCCCAGTCCTTGCGGACCATGAAGCCCGTCCAGCCCTCCGTGTACGGGGTGTTCTCGGCCAGGGCTAGGTGGCTCATGAACTCCGCGAAGGACTCGTTGAGCCACAGGTCGTTCCACCACTTCATGGTCACCAGGTCGCCGAACCACATGTGGGCCAGCTCGTGGAGGATCGTGTTGGCGCGGGACTCCAGCTGGGCCTCGGTGGGCCGCGTGCGGAACACGTAGGCGTCGCGGAAAGTCACGCAACCCGCGTTCTCCATCGCCCCGGCGTTGTACTCGGGCACGAAGACCTGGTCGTACTTGGTGAAGGGGTAGGCGATGCCGTACGCATCCTCGAAGAACTCGAAGCCCTTGCGCGTGATGTCGATGATGGCGTCGGCGTCCAGGTGCTCGAGGACGGACGCCCGGCAGTACACGCCCAGGTCGATGGTGCGGCCGTCGGAGGAGGTGAGGGTGTCGGTGACGCCCTCGTAGGGGCCGGCCACGACCGCGGTGATGTAGGTGGACATCTTCTCCGTGGTCGCGAAGCGGTAGGTCCAGGAATCGCCGTCCTCCTCGGGGGAGGGGGTCGGGGCGTTGGAGAACACCTTCCAGCCCTTGGGGGCCTTGACGGTCAGGGTGAAGGTGGACTTCAGGTCCGGCTGCTCGAAGGTCGTGTAGACGCGTCGGGCGTCGGGGACCTCGAACTGGGAGTACGTGTAGGCCTTGCCGTCGGCGGGGTCGACGAAGCGGTGCAGGCCCTCGCCGGTGTGCATGTACTGGCAGTCGGCGTCGACCTCGAGGACGTTGTGCTCGGCCAGGTCGTCCAGGCTGATGCGCGAGTCCTGGTGGTGGGCGCCCGGGTCCAAGTCGCGGTCGTTGAGCTTGATGGAACGCACATTGGTGGAGACCAGGTCCGCGAAGGCCGCGCCGCCGGGGGTGGCGGTGAACTCGACGCGGGTGCGCGAGCCGAAGTCGGTGTCGCCCCGGGTGAGGTCGAGCTCGATGTCGTAGCGGATGACCTCGCTGATGACTCCGGCGCGTGCGAGCGCCTCGTCGCGGGTCAGGTTAAGGCCTGGCATTGTTCGCCTTCCGTTGGTCGAATATGACGCGTTTCGTGCGTGCGCTTGTCTAATACTGACACGCGTTCGTCTGATTGTGCGACTGGATGCCCGCGTTGCGGGAGACCGTCATTTGAGCAATATCACCAGATACGGACCCGCTCGGAGGGGTCCAGCCACATGCCGTCGCCCTCGGCGACGCCGTAGGCGGCGGCGAACTCGTCGAAGTTCTTCAGCACCTGGTTGCAGCGGAACTCGGCGGGGGAGTGCGGGTCCACCGCCAGCATCTGGCGGGCGAAGCGGGGGCGCGCCGCTGTGCGCCACACGCGGGCCCACGACTGGAAGAACCTCTCGGGCCCGCTGAGCCCGTCGACGGCGGGCGCGGTGGCGGGCGTCAGCCCCCGCTCTGCCAGGGCGGCCGCCCACGCCTTCCACGCGATCGTGAGGCCGCCGAGGTCGCCGATGTTCTCCCCGATGGTCAGGGCGCCGTTGACGTGGGGCGCGCCGGTGCCCCCGGCGCCGTCGGGCCGCTCCGCCCCGTCCGCGCCCCCCGCCTCGTCCGGGGTGTGGGCGCCGGGCAGCAGATCCGCGGGCGTGAGCGCGTTGTACTGGTCGATGAGGGCGCGTGTGCGCTCCTCGAAGCGCTCCCTGTCCTGGTCCGTCCACCAGTTCTCCAGGTTCCCCCTCTCGTCGAAACGGGACCCCTGGTCGTCGAAGCCGTGCCCGATCTCGTGCCCGATGACGGCGCCGATGGCGCCGAAGTTGACGGCGTCGTCGGCGCCGGGGTCGAAGAAGGGGGGCTGGAGGATGGCCGCTGGGAAGACGATCTCGTTCTGCGTCGGGTTGTAGTAGGCGTTGACCGTCTGCGGGGTCATGTACCAGCGGTCGCGGTCCACGGGGGTGCCCAGCCGCGCCCATTCCCGCTCGGTCTCGTGGGAGGCGGCGGCCCGCAGGTTGTCGACCAGGGGGGCGCCGGGGTCGATGTCCAGGCCCGAGTAGTCCTTCCACTTGGGCGGGTAGCCGATCTTCGGGTTGAAGGCGGCCAGCTTGTCCAGGGCGCGGCCCTTGGTGGCGTCCCCCATCCAGTCGAGGGCGCGGATGGAGCGCCCGTAGGCGTCCAGCAGGCGGGCGACCAGGTCGTCCATGCGCTCCTTCGAGGCGGGCGGGAAGTGGCGGGCGACCCACGCGCGGCCCATCGCCTCGCCCAGGCACGACTCGATGAGGCCGAGGGCCCGCTTCCAGCGGGGACGCAGTTGCTCGGTCCCGGCCAGGGTGCGGCCGTGGAAGTCGAAGTTCTCCTCCACGAAGGCGGAGGAGAGCACGGGCGCGCGCGCGTCGATCACCGAGGCGGCGGCCCACTCCTTGAGGGTGCCCAGGTCGGTGTCCGCCCACAGGGCGCAGGCGCCGCGCAGGAACTCGGGCTGGTCGACGTTGACGACCAGGGAAGCGGTGGGCAGGCGCGCCCCGTCGGCCCAGCCCCGCCAGTCGAAACCGGGGTTGGCGGCGACCAGGTCCTCCCAGGGGGTGGGGTTGTCCGAGAGCCGGGGGTCGCGGTCGGACACGGAGTCGCGGTGGTGGGCGGCCAGGGCCGTTTCGAAGGCCATGATCCGCCCGGCGGCGCCCTCGGGGTCCGGGGCGCCCGCCAGTTCGAGCATGCGCGCCGTGTGGGCGACGTAGGCGCGGCGGACCGGCTCGTAGTCGTCCTCCCGGTAGTACGCCTCGTCGGGCAATCCGAGGCCGGATTGGACCAGGGAGACCATGTATTGGGAGGAGTCGTGGGGATTGGTGCCCACGTAGGCGCTGACGAGGCCCCCCGCGCCCTCGCGCATGAGGCGGCCCGTCAGGGCGGCCAGGTCCGCGCGCGTGGCCGCTTGGGCGATGGCCTCCAGGTCGGGGGCGATCGGCGAGGCGCCGGCAACCTCGATGGCCCCCTCGTCGAGGAACTGGTTCCACAGGGTCGCGATCCTCCCGGCGTCGGGGTCGTCGAGGGCCCCGGCGGCCGCCGCCTCGGCGATGGCGCGGCAGTGCGCCTCGGACTGGTCGCGCAGCGCGTGGAAGGCGCCGTCGATGGGCCTGTCGGCCGGGATCTTGTGGCGGGCGAGCCAGCCGCCGTTGACGTGCCGGTAGAAGTCGTCCTGGGGGCGCACGGAGGGGTCGGCGTTGGCGGCCTCGCCGGAGCGGTCGCGGATGTCGTGGTCCATGACCCCACTCTAGGTGCTCGTGACCCGCGCCGCGCCGGTGCGGGGAGGCCGGGGCGGGTGTGTTCGCGGGCCGTGAAATCGAATTATGGCATGGCCGTTCGTCGTAAATGCGCCGTCGGGGTGCTCCCCGTCCCAAGGAGTGGGGGCGCCTGGGCCCCGGAATACCTGCACATCTGTGCAATGTGGGTGAACGATTCGTTCAAAACGGTCCTGGAGGTGCAATATTATGGGCAAAACCGAGGCGCCGGTGCCTCGTATTCACACCTGAAGGGAACGAACGGTGAGAACCATTCACACTGACGTCGTCGTCATCGGCGGCGGCTCCACCGGTGCGGGCGTCGTTCGCGATGTCGCAATGCGCGGGTTCTCGGCGGTCCTGGTGGACCGGGCGGACATCGCCCAGGGCACCTCCGGCCGCTTCCACGGCCTGCTGCACTCGGGCGGGCGCTACATCGCCTCCGACCCCGAGTCGGCCACCGAGTGCGCCGAGGAGAACGCCATCGTCAAACGGATCAACGCCAACGCCGTCGAGGCCACGGGCGGCCTCTTCGTCACCACGGCCCAGGACGAGGAGGACTACGCCGACCAGTTCCTCGCACGCGCCTCGGCGGCCAGAGTGCCCGCCCGCGAGATCACCGTCTCGGAGGCGCTGGCGCGCGAGCCCCGCCTGGACCCGCGCATCAAACGGGCCTTCGAGGTCGAGGACGGCACGGTCGACGGCTGGCAGATGGTCTGGGGCGCCATCCGCTCCGCCGAGGCGTACGGCGCGAAGATCCTCACCTACCACAGGGTCGTCTCCATCGACCGCGAGGGCGACCGCGTCAGCGCCGTCGTCGTCCACGACGAGAGGGGCGGGGAGGACCTGCGCGTCGAATGCGGTTTCGTCGTCAACTGCGGCGGGCCGTGGGCCGGCCAGATCGCCGCCATGGGGGACTGCCACGGCGTGGACGTGGTGCCCGGCGCGGGCATCATGATCGCAATGAACCACCGGCTCACTGGCACCGTCCTCAACCGCTGCGTGTGGCCCGAGGACGGGGACATCCTGGTGCCCGACCACACGGTGTGCATCATCGGCACCACGGACATCAAGGCCGAGGATCCCGACCGCCTGGCCATCACCGCCGACGAGGTCCAGCAGATGCTCGACTCCGGCGAGGCCATGGTCCCCGGTTTCCGCCGCTCCCGCGCCCTGCACGCGTGGGCGGGGGCGCGCCCCCTCATCAAGGACTCGCGCGTCGCCGCAACCGACACCCGCCACATGGCGCGCGGCATGAGCGTCATCGACCACCACAGCCGCGACGGCGTCTACGGGATGCTCACCATCGCGGGCGGCAAGCTCACCACCTACCGGCTCATGGCCGAGCGCGTCGTCGACATCATGTGCTCCGAGATGGGCGAGCAGCGGCCCTGCAAGACCGCGGGCGAGGCCGTTCCCCCCGCCGAGGACGGCAGGCTCTACACCATCGGCCACCGCCTCGACAACGTCGAGTCCCGCAACGACGGGCCCTCCCACGAGCAGATCATCTGCGAGTGCGAGATGGCCACGCGCGCCATGCTCGAGAGGGTCATGGACACCCTGCCCAAGAGCCAGCTCGACGACGTGCGCCGCCAGATGCGCCTGGGCATGGGGCCCTGCCAGGGCGGGTTCTGCTCCCAGCGGGCAGCCGGAATCGCCCACGAGCGCGGCGACATCGACGCCGAGCGCGCCAACGGGCTGCTGCGCCTCTTCCTGAAGAACCGGTGGATCGGCCTGTGGCCCATCCTCTACGGCAAACAGGTGCGCCAGGCGGCGCTGGACAACTGGATCCACGAGGGCACGCTCGACGTCGAGCACCTGCCCGTTCCGGTCGAGGAGGTCGTGCGATGAGGGACGCAGTCGTCATAGGGGCGGGCATCGCAGGGCTCGCCGCCGCCATCCGCCTCGCCCGCTCGGGCGCCTCGGTGACCCTGGTCGCCAAGGGAGTGGGCGGCCTGCAACTGGGCACGGGGACCATCGACGTCCTCGGCTACTCCCCGGAGCGCGTCGAGCGCCCCCTGGAGGCGATAGGCCCCCACGTGGCCTCGCGCGAGAGCCACCCCTACTCCCACTTCACCCCCGGGTTCGTGGGGGAGGCCGTCAACTGGCTGCGCGACACCGCGGGCCCGTCCCTGCTGGTGGGGGACGCCTCGCGCAACGTCGCCATACCGACGGGCGTGGGGGCGCTGCGCCCCACGAGCCTGTACCAGCCGTCCATGGCGGCGGGCGTGCCCGCCCCCGGCGCCTCCTACGCGATCGTCGGGCTGAAGCGCTTCAAGGACTTCTACCCGGCGCTGGTGGCCGAGAACCTCTCCCGCCAGAGGGGCCCCGACGGCCAGCGCCTGGCCGCGCGCGCCATCAGCGTCGACTTCGAGGTGCGGGCCGGGGAGGCGGACTCCACGGGCACCAACCACGCGCGCGCCCTCGACGAGGCGGACGCCCGCCAGCGCCTCGCCGACGCCATCGGACCGCTCCTGTCGGCCGGGGAGGTCGTCGGACTGCCGGCCGTCCTGGGCCTGGCCGACCCCGGCGCCGCCGCCGACCTGGCCGAGCGCCTGGGGCACGAGGTCTTCGAGATCCCCGTGCAGCCCCCGTCGGTGCCGGGCATGCGCCTGAACACCGCGCTCAGCGAGATCGTCAAGTACGAGGGGCGCCTCATCATGGGCTCCGCGGTCACCGGCTTCAAGCGCCGGGCGGGCAGGATCGTCTCCGTCGACATCTCCACCGCGGGCAGGCCCACCACCATCGAGGCGGGCGCCTTCGTCCTGGCGGCCGGGGGCTTCGAATCCGGTGCCCTCGCCGTCGACTCCCACGGCCAGGTGTCCGAGACCGTCTTCGGCCTGCCGGTCATGGGCGCGCAGGGCCAGCTCCTGCACGCCGACTTCTGGGGCGAGGACCAGCCCCTGTTCCTGGCCGGGATCGCGGTCGACGACCAGATGCGCCCCGTCGGCCCCGACGGGAGCGCCGTTTACAGCAACCTCCACGCGGTCGGCGGCAACCTGGCCGGCGCCACCCGGTGGAGGGAGAAGAGCGGGGAGGGCATCGCCCTCGCCAGCGCGGTGCGCGCCGCGGACACGATTGTGGAGGGACTGCGATGAGTGCGGCAACGACGAAAGGGATCGCCGGGATGTTCCCCGCCTTCAACGGGGGGCTGTCCTCGGCGGGCGTCGAGGAGGAGGACGTCATCAGCCTCGGCGACGCCACCGTCGGGGGCCTGCGCGGCAGCCTCGACGCGTGCGTGAAGTGCACGATCTGCGAGACGAACTGCCCCGTCATGCGGGTCACCGACCTGTTCGGAGGGCCCAAGTACTCCGGCCCGCAGGCCGAGCGCTTCCGCCAGAAGGGGCAGATCGTCGACAAGTCCATCGACTACTGCTCCTCGTGCGGCACCTGCTCCCTGGTGTGCCCGGAGGGCGTGAAGGTCACGGAGATCATCCACCACCGGCGCACCGACATGAAGAGGGCCGTGGGGATCCCCGTGCGGGACCGCCTCATCGGGCGCACCTCCCTGATCGGCACAATGATGACGCCGGTGGCGCCCATCGCGAACTGGGCGCTCGACGTCAAACCGATCCGCATGGTCATGGAGAAGGTCATCGGCGTCCACCGCTCCGCCCCGATGCCCCGCGCCTACGGGCGCACCTTCGAGGGGTGGTTCAAGAAGCACAAGCCCCTGCCGTCGTCGGGCGAGCGCGGCCAGGTCATCTTCTTCCACGGGTGCGCGGGCCAGTACTTCGAGGTCGAGACCTCCATCCACTCCGTCCTGGTCCTGGAGCACCTGGGTTACGAGGTGCTGGTCCCCAAGCACGGGTGCTGCGGCTTGGCGCTGCAGTCCAACGGGCTCTACTCGGACGCCCGCAAGTACGTGTCGCGCCTGACGGACGACCTGCGCAAGGTGAACCGGGACGCCCCGATCGTCTCCGCCTCCGGCTCGTGCGCCGGGATGCTGCGCCACGAGGCGCACGACATCCTGGAGATGGACACCCCCGAGCTGGAGGACGTGGGCAGCAGGACCTGGGACATCTGCGAGTTCCTGCTGGACCTGTACGACCGGGGGGAGCTGGACACGGACTTCCAGCGCATCGACATCACCATCCCCTACCACGCGCCCTGCCAGCTCAAGTCCCAGGGGCTGGGGCTGCCCGCCATGGAGGTCATGGGCCTCATCCCCGGGGTGAAGGTCGTCGAGTCCCAGCAGCCGTGCTGCGGCATCGCCGGCACCTACGGCATGAAGAAGGAGAAGTACGCCATCGCCCAGGCCGTGGGCGCCCCCGTCTTCGACTTCATCAAGCAGGTGAACGCCGAACTGGCGGCGTGCGACACGGAGACGTGCCGCTGGCAGCTGCGCACCGCGACCGGCGCGAACGTCGTCCACCCGATCTGGCTGATCCACAAGGCCTACGGCCTGCCCAACGGCTGAGGCGCGCACTCGGGCGTTCGTCCCCGGGCGCCGCGGGCTTCCCCGGCCCGGCGCCCGGGCCTACACTGGCGCCATGAGCACTCCGCGCCGCGCCGTCGTCACAGGGGCCTCCACCGGGATCGGGGAGGCCACCGCCCGCATGCTGGTGGACCACGGGTGGGGGGTCGTCGCCGTCGCCCGCCGCCGCGAGCGCCTCAAGGCCCTCGCCGACCAGATCGGCTGCGAGTACTGGGCGGCCGACCTCACCGACGAGGCGCAGGTGGAGGGCATGGCCTCCCACGTCCTGGAGGGAGGGCCGGTGGACGCGCTGGTCAACAACGCGGGCGGCGCCATCGGCGTCGACCACGTGGCGCAGGCGGACGCGGGCAGGTGGAGCGCCATGTTCGACCGCAACGTCCTCACCGCCCTGCACTGCACGCGCGCCTTCCTGCCGGCGATGCGCAAGAGGGGAGGGGACCTGGTGTTCCTCACCTCGACCGCCGCGCACGACACCTACCCGGGGGGCGGCGGCTATGTGGCCGCCAAGCACGCCGAGCGCGTCATCGCCAACACCCTGCGCCAGGAACTGGTGGGCGAGCCCGTCCGCGTCATCGAGATCGCCCCGGGCATGGTGCGCACCGAGGAGTTCTCCCTCAACCGGCTCGGCTCCCGCGAGGCCGCGGACCGCGTGTACGCGGGCGTCGCCGAGCCGCTGGTGGCCGCCGACGTCGCCGAGGCGATCGTGTGGGCCCTGGAGCGCCCCCGCCACGTGAACATCGACTCGATGATCGTGCGCCCCGTGGCGCAGGCGACGAACACGGTGGTCGCCCGCAGCGCGGACGGGGAGCGGCGGTGACCGCCCTCGCATGGGCCGCGGGGGCCGCCCTGGCGGCTTTCGCCATCGATCGTGCCGCGTGCGCCATGGAGGCGCGCGGGTGGATCTACTGGCGCCACCGCAAGCCGAAGGGGGGAGCGATCATCATCGATCCCATCGCCACCGCCCTCAACCCGGCCCACTCGCATGTGGTCGAGGAGCGGGAGCGGACGGAGATCGCGGGTGCCTCGTTCGAGGACGGGCGCGACACCGGGGGGACCGCTAGGCGGTGTCACGATTGCGGTGGGCCAACAATCGAAGGCGGGCGGGTGCTCTCGGGCAGGTCGAGTCCGAACCCGCTCCATGAGCGCATCCGGATCCGGCGCTAGAAGAGAAAGGAAGGGCTTACAATGGACGCGTCAGTCGCGATATGCGGCCTGGTTCTCATGGGTCTGTCGGTTATGTTCTTTTTCTTATTCAACAAGGCACGCACCGGCGCACTGCCGTTGAACCATGTTACAGGTTTGCGGACCAAAGCTACCATGAGTTCACCAGAGGTGTGGACGGCGGTCCACCGAAAGTACGCCTGGGTGTTTATGGCACCTGGAATCGGTTTTTCCCTGGCTGGGCTGTGGTTCATTGTGGTCGCCGTCATTCCAGTGTTTTCGCCGGTTGTTATGCCCGTGTTCTGCGTTGTGTTCGGCACAATGCTAATCGTCCTGGTCGTCGGCGGTATCAGTGCTGACAAGTACGCCCGTTCGATTCGATCACAAGGAGGGGCGCCATGAACGCGGAAGCAGGAATCGTCAGCATCCTTGAGCCGCGGAATCGTCTTCTGCGGTCCGAGGTGGTGGCCCGGAGCACCGTGGAGCGGCGCGCGCGGGCGCTGGGACTGTCGGGGGCCGCCCCGGGCAGAACGATCCGCGCCACCGGGCCCGCCCGTCACGGCATGGCCAGCCCTCCACAGAACCCGGGACCATCCACGGCGGCCTAGCGCTGCTCGAAGACGAACTCCTGGTCGGGGGCGGCCACCACTTCGACGCTGTCCGCCTCCAGCGCCAGGGCCTTCCCCCCGCGCGCGTGGAGGCGCCCGTGGACCCGCACCCACTGGTCCGGCTCCACCTGCGTGCCCGCCGGGGCCTCGACCGCGAACCCGAGGGCGTAGGCGTCGGCGGCGCAGCACCAGATCGTCATGCGCGACAGCGCGAAGGAATCCGTGTCCGCCAAACGCGGCAGCCCCTGCTGCGAGGCCGCGACCTGGGGGGCGATGACGAAACCGGTGACCGTGATCTCCCTGCCCTCGTACGCCGGGCCGTTGGACGACAATTCGAGGAGCGTCGAGTAGAAGGTCTCCGTCGTCACATCCAGAGCGGGCCCCGACGAGGCGCCCTGGCCCCGCCGTGCGGCCGCGCTCGCGGAAGGGCTGGGATCCGCCTGCGCCGGGGCGCTGGCCCCGGGCGTGGGTGCCGGTGGGGCGCCGTCGCCAGGGGCGGAGGACTCCGCGGGAGCAGGGGAGGGATCGCCGGGCCCGGCGCCGCCGCCGGGGGAGAGCTGGGAGTGGGCGGAGGTCTGCGAGCGCGGCGCCCCCGAGCCGAGCAACTGGGAGGGGGTGGGGTTGATGGGCAGCGCGATGCACACCGCCGCCGCCCACAGTCCGATGACGCGGACCCACGCCCCGGGCTCGCGCGCCGGGGCCTCGCGCCTGCGGGCGCTGCGCGCCCTCGCCCACGCCCACACCAGGCAGCACACGACCAGGAAGCCGATGCCCCACACCGCCCTGGGCGGCACCACCTTGAGGTAGCGCCCCGAGACGACGGCGAGGGCCAGGGAGGCCGCCAGGACCACCAGGACCGCAGCCTCCGCCCACGCGACCAGCCGGGGCCGGCGCTCCTCCTCCTCGGCGCGGCGGGCCGCCCTGCGGCGCTGGGACGCCTCGAAGTCCCCCGCGATCGCCAGGAACGCCCGGTCCTGGCCGTCCTGCCCCTCCTGCTCCTTGCCGCTCACAGCGCCACCAATCCCAGCGCCCACGCGCCGCCCACGGCGGCGGCGCTGGCCACCGTGACGACGACGAAGAGTTTCGCGACGAAGCGCTTGTCGAAGGAGCTGGACAGCAGGAGCACGTTCTTCACATCCATCATCGGTCCGTACACCATGAACCCCAGTAGCGCGCCCGCGGGCGCCAGCGCCGACAGGGAGCGCGCGATGATGGCGTCGGAGGAGGAGCACAGGGAGAACACGAACCCCGCGGCCATCATCGCGCCCAGCGCCACGGGCGGGGGCGCCCCGTCGAGGGACTGGGTGGGGGAGACGAGCACCTGGGCCGCGCTCGACAGGGCGACGCCCACCAGCAGGTAGGGCAGGATACGGCCGAAGCCCGTGGCGCTGTGGGAGGCCACGAGCGCCAGCCGCCC
>ERZ772948.996-NODE-996-length-17443-cov-34.632390_pt1 | contig 17443 bp, 11 predicted proteins | sample MGYA00511945_ERZ772948 | MGnify/ENA primary metagenome ERZ772948 (study PRJEB29015, sample SAMEA2737927) | human oral metagenome | biome: human oral; feature: human-associated habitat; material: dental | place: China | collected 2141 ... | reverse complement strand
AGGAGAACCGGCGCGTGCGGGCCGTTCTGGCCTGGCTGCACGCCCGGGCCTGAGCAACATCACCCCCGCTTGACGGCTCGGCGCGTCCGCGGCAGACTTTTCTCATTGTTCCCCGCCGCCCGCAAGGGTTGGCGGGGATTTTTTCTGGGCAAAGGAGCATCATGCTGCGGACAGTCATCGTCATGGACTACCAGAACGTCCATTTGACGGCTCATGACATCTTCAACCGACAAAGCAGCAAGCACTACGCTCTCATACACCCCATGCAGTTCGCCGAGACAGCGATACGACGGAGGAACGAACTCCAGCGCGAAGGCTATCCTCATGCAGTCCTGAAGAAGGTCATGGTGTTCCGAGGCCTACCGCACGTGGACTACGACTGGGAACAGCATCGGCGCTGCACGGCACAGGCGGACCAATGGCGCAGAGACGGCGCCATCGTTGAACTAAGGGACTTGAAATACTCCTTCCAGATGACCGCAACAGGGCTCCCAGCCACCGACGCCAACCATCGCAAGATCCCGATCGGCCCGGGCGTTGAGAAGGGGATCGATGTTCTGGTTGCACTGACCTGCCTGCGCGAGGCCCTTCGCCACGACGTCGATCTAGTCATCATGGCCTCTCGGGACACCGATCTTGTCCCCACTCTCGACACGGTGTTCGACATGCGAACGGAAGACCCCACGGTCGCCAGAATTGAGACGGTGTCTTGGTTCGACAAGGAAGCTGCGCGACAGGGCAGGTTCGCCGGAGGAAATCTGCGACCGACACGTCCCCGTCGCATCTGGAACACCAACCTGGACCGTTCCTCATTCGAGGCTTCACGAGACCGCAACGACTACACCTGATCCTTGTCAGAACTGTTTCACGCCCGGGCCTGAGCCTGGCCACCGACGGGGACATCCTGCGCGGCCGGGCCTGAGCCTGGCCGTACTGCGCAGTGGTCACAGAGGCCGAAAAGAACCCCAATGGCGTGCCCGATGTCCAAATTGGATACAAAGGGCTTTGCCGGACTGAAACGGGCGAAACAAAACCGCATGATTCCGCGGTTCTGTTGCAGGCCTGAAGAACGCGAAGCGTCCTTTGTGTCCGATTTGGACATAACACAGTCAGCACCGCGAGATCTCAGCGGCGCCTCCGACGCCAGCGCTGCTTCCAGCCCGTCGGAGCGACGTGACCCCGCCGTGGCGCGCACGAGGCCGGCACGCGTTGCGACGGTGCGAACCCGGCTGCGGCATTAGGCTGTCCCCATGCGCCTCCACGTTGCCGATCATCCCCTCATCGATCACAAGCTCTCCGTCCTGCGTGATGAAAGGACACCGTCGGCGGTCTTCCGCCAGCTGGTGGACGAGCTCGTCACCCTGCTCGCCTACGAGGCCACCCGCGAGGTGCGCACCGAGGAGGTGGAGATCCGCACTCCCGTGGCGCTGGCCCAGTGCCGCCGCCTGGCCGACCCGCGACCGATTGTGGTGCCGATCCTGCGCGCGGGCCTGGGGATGCTGGAGGGCATGACCCGCCTGCTGCCCACGGCGGAGGTCGGCTTCCTGGGGATGAAGCGCGACGAGGACACCCTGGAGGTGGAGACCTACGCCAACCGCCTGCCCGACGACCTCTCGGGCCGCCAGTGCTTCGTCGTCGACCCCATGCTCGCCACCGGTCACACCCTCGTGGCCGCCATCGACTACCTGCTGGAGCGCGGGGCGCGCGACGTCACCGCGCTGTGCCTCATCGCCGCGCCCGAGGGGGTCAAGACGCTGGAGGACGCGGTCGGCGAGCGCGCGAACGTCACGGTGGTGACCGCCGGGGTCGACGAGCGCCTCAACGAGCACGCCTACATCGTGCCCGGTCTGGGCGACGCCGGGGACCGCCTCTACGGCATCGTCGACTGACCCACCGCCCCGTCCGACCGCACTATTTCAACGGCGCGGTCGGAGGCTGACGTGCCCATTCTGTGACCTCGAGCCATAGATTTCGTTAGGCTCGGGAGACATGACGACGGGGCACTCACCTTCTGCTGGCGACTACGACGCGACAACGGCCCTCAGCAGGTTCGCCTCGCCGCAGGACCTCGAGCGGATCGCTGAGACTCGCCCCGACCTGCACTCGATCCTGGCGACCAACCCGTCGATCCCGCCTCGGGTCCGCGAGATACTGGAGCAGTCCGACGACGCCGTCGTACGGGAGGTGCTGGCGCGCCAGACCGGTCGTGGCGCTCAGTCGGCGCAACCGGCGCAGCCTCCTGTCCCGGGCGAGATCGGCCCGATGGCTCCGACGATGGCGGTGGGGACAGCTGCTGGAACGGCGGGGGCGGCACCCCAGCAGGCAGCGCCCGCCACTTCCGGATACGCGCAGGTTCCCCAGGAGTATGGCGGCCACCAGCCGGGGGCGCCCGGAGCGGCACCGCAGGGAGGCTCGCTTCAGGGGGCCTCCCCTCGGGGGTATGGAGCCGCGGCGCCTCAGGGTCCGCAGGGCCCGCCCTCCCCGGTCGCCCAGGCAGGACAGCCCGCCGCGCCGCAGCCAACCGCCCAGGGGTACTCGGCGTCCTCGATGCAGGCAGCGGCTCAGCCCCTGGACCAACAGACTGCGATGCCGCCCGGGGTGCCGAGCCGGGTGCCGTCGGAGTACGGAGTGGGCCAGGCCTACGACTCGGGGCCGGCATACGGTCCGGGCCAGCCGGCTGCGCCGGCCTACGGGACACCGATGTATGCGCCGCCGGCGCCGGCCCCAAAAAAGCGCCGCCTGCTCAAAGTGGTCGCCATCGTTCTGCCGATCATTCTCGTTCTGGGCGCTGGAGGTGCGGCCGCCTGGTACTTCCTGGGGCGCAGCGAGGCCTACTTGGGTTCGACGTACGTGACTCCGTCGGGGGCCTGGGCGAACGGTGCGGACAAGGCCTGGAGCTTCGACGTCGACCCTCACGAGGATCCTTACGTATTCGGTGATTACCTGGTGATAGTCGACAAGGGGTCTGACACCCTGACTGCTTACAGCCCGCTGGGCGACAATATGAAGGAAGTATGGAAAACCACTGTTGATGACGGAGACTTCAGTTCATCATACGACGCTTCCTCCGTTCTCCTGAAATGGGGGGACAATACGCTGGTTCACAAGTCCACCCTCATTGACCTGAAAACCGGGGAGACCTCGAAGGCCCCATGGGGAGAAAGTAATCCTGTTTTAATTGTCGGCGACATCGCTATTTCCTGCAAGGAAAGCGATAAGTGCACTGCCTGGGGGGCAAACAAGAAACAGAAGTGGTCGCGCAAGATTTCCGGAGCAGGGAGTCGCTTCGAATCACTGGACATGTTCAATGCGACTTTCCTGGTCAAGGACAAGCAGCGTTACCTTGCGCTGTTCAATGCCGTCATCAACATCGATAACGGCGAGACCTTATTCCTTGGAGGGGGATCGAAGATTGATTCGAACCTTGTCACCTGGTACTTCCAGGACGGCTGGGGGACCTTGGATCTGGAGGGTGACTCTGAGTCCGATTCGAGTTCATCAGCCGACAGGGAGTACAAAGTAACAGTTTATGATTTCAAGGGGGAGAAACAGGGCGGCTACCGAGAGACCCTGCCCGCACACGAGAATGTTGTCGAGGAAGACAAGAAACTCCCCACGGCCGAGGAGCATCGCGCCTACTTCAAGGACCAGGACTTCAGTGACGCCAGCCTGACCGCAAAATCCAACAGCGACGGCTGCATCACTCGGATTAAGCCCAAGCAAGGCAGTTCCATCAACGTTCCCAAGGCGGACACGAACAGCATCTTCTCCGGATGCCCGTCTTCGGCAAAGAGCTCTGAGAATGGCCGCATTGTCAAGTTGATGGTCATGAATCGTGGGGACGCCAATACGATAACCGCACTTATCAACGTCAAGACCGGGAAGGAGATTAAGTTCAGCGGAATCGACTTGGAGAATGAGGATACGCTCATCATCGCCAAGCCCGACCTCATCATCGGTTACAACAAGTTTGACGGCAAGGTCATCGGTTTCAAGCCAGCCTCCTAGGGCGGTGCCGCAGCGGCACTGATGCGGCGCTTCCAGTGACGTTCCGTATGGCCGGGCACGGTCTACTCCAGCCTGGGATGCCTCGCGCGCAGAGTGACTGGCTTCCCGTCCCTGACGGCGTCGAACGCCCTCACTCTCGCAGCTCCACGCCGGCCCCGGCCAGGAGACTCCGTACCCGCGTGGTGGAGTAGCCCGATTGAGTCGAGATCTGCTGAACTGACGCTCCCTTCACATACTCATCCGCCAGGATCTGGGCGACGCGATCCGAGAGCCAGTCGCTCATCTGCTCGTTGAGCTCCACGTCCGGCAGAGGATCGATATCGCCGCCGGCGTATCCCCGCTGAGCCTTTCCCTGCGGCGTGATCTCTTCATCCGACTCATTGCCCCACACGGACCAGCCCGGTCGCGCGTAGCGGGCGAACATCTCCAGGTACGGACCCGGCGAGCAGGACTCGATGAGGTCGTACTGCTCGTCGGGCTTGCGGCTGTGCTCACGCTTGCGCGTCTCGATCATATTGACCGTTGAGCGCCCCGGCGCCAGTGTTCTCATGGATCCTTTCACACCGAACAGGATCGGCTCGGTGACATTGCGGAAGTAGAAGCCGACGCCGCGGCCGTCCGGCCCACCGTCTTTGCGCCGCTTCGCCCAGATGATATTCGAGACGTAGCGGAATCCCCACGCCTGCATCACCTCCAGGCCCTCCGGAAGCAAGGCGTTGGGAACCCACAGGTACAGGTGGGCATTCGCTGCGGTCACGTCACCGACCGGGAGATCCTTGATCTCCTGGAGAGACATCGTCCCGTACCTGCCCAGACGACGGTGCTCGGGAGCGACCTTGCCGGTTCGATTGGTGAACCGCCACGGAGGGTCGGCCAGAACAGTCTGGAATCCTCCTTCTACCGTAGGAAGTGGAGCGATTTCCGCAGAGGATCCCAGAGCCTTGGACACCCGTTAGATGTACCAGAAATAGATCTGGTTTGTCACTCGTGAGGATTTTACGTGGATGGGGACCGCTCGCGTCCCATGTCATCATGCCGGACTCCTGGCAGTTCCGCGCTGGGGGCCAGCGGGACTGGCGCGGATCGCGTGCTTCCGCGGCGGCCTGAGGCGACCGTGTCTCCGACGCCGGCGGGGACATTCCGCGCGGCTAGGTGCGGTCCGCTCCAGCCGGGGACAGCCCACGCGTTCGGGGACAGGATTCCCGTCCCCGACGGCGTCGAAGGTCCCCGCCCACGACGACATGTCCCCGGCCGCGCAGGATGTCCCCGGCCGCGCGGCGTACGCCTGCCCGTGCCGTAGGCCCCGACCATGAGTGGGGCACTCACACAGACCGCCCGCTTCGCCGTACCTCCGCCGACCGGCACGCCTCCCCTTCCAACCACCACGGGCCGGCCAGCGGCACAAACAAGCGGCCCCGCACCTCAGGTGCGGGGCCGCCGGAGTAGCCGCACCGGTCCACGCCCGATGCTCGCAGTCTGTCGGAGAGTCTAGCCCCGTCCGCCCAACACTCAAACCTCAGCGCGTGGTCATCGGATGTCCTCAGTTGGTGGGATACTTCTGCCCGATCCCCCATCCTGACGACGAAGAGGCCGACTGTGAGTAAAGAGACTGAGCGCGCTGCGCTTCACCGTGCGATCTGGCGGGTTGCCAACGACCTGCGCGGGAGCGTGGACGGATGGGACTTCAAGGCCTACGTCCTGGGCTTTCTTTTCTACCGGTTCATCTCTGAGAACCTCACCGAGTACATCAACGCTGGCGAGCGCGAGGCCGGGGACCCGGACTTCGACTACCGCTTCCTGTCTCATGCCGACGCCGAGGGCGCCCGCGAGGGCATCATCGAGGAGAAGGGCTTCTTCATCGCCCCGGGCGACCTGTTCGACAACGTGCGCGAGCGGGCACCGCGCGACGAGAACCTCAACGAGACCCTCTCGCGCATCTTCAAGAGCATCGAGGCCTCGGCGACCGGCACGGGTTCGGAGTCGGATCTGCGGGGCCTGTTCGACGACGTGGACGTCAACTCCACGAAACTTGGCCGCACGGTGGCCCAGCGCAACGACAAGCTCACGCGGCTCATGCAGGCGATCGGGGACCTGGACCTGTCCTACGGGGAGTCCTCGATCGATACCTTCGGTGACGCCTATGAGTACCTCATGACGATGTACGCCTCGGATGCAGGCAAGTCGGGTGGCGAGTTCTTCACGCCGCAGGAGGTCAGCGAGGTGCTGGCCCGCATCACGGTCATGGGCAAGAAGAGTGTCAACCGCGTCTACGACCCGGCCTGCGGCTCGGGCTCACTGCTCCTGAAGTTCGCAAAGGTGCTCGGTAAGGAGAACGTGCGCGGCGGGTTCTTCGGCCAGGAGATCAACCTGACCACCTACAACCTGTGCCGGATCAACATGTTCCTGCACGACATCAACTTCGCCGACTTCAGCATCGCCCATGGGGACACGCTCACGGACCCGGCACACTGGGATGACGAGCCCTTCGAGGCGATCGTCTCCAACCCGCCATACTCGACGAAGTGGGTTGGCAAGGACGATCCGGCTCTCATCAACGACCCGCGCTTCTCCCCGGCGGGTGTGCTGGCCCCGAAGTCGAACGCGGATCTGGCCTTCACCATGCACATGCTGTCCTGGTTGGCAGTGGATGGGACGGCGGCAATCGTCGAATACCCAGGAATCCTATACCGAGGACATGCGGAAGCTAAGATTCGCCAGTACTTGGTGGAAAATAACTATGTCGATGCCGTTATTCAGATGCCGTCAAATCTGTTCTTCGGGACGACAACCGACACGTGCATCATCGTGCTCAAGAAGTCCAAGCAGGACAACAGCGTCCTGTTCCTAGACGCCTCAAAGCAGTTCGTGCGGGAGGGCAACAAGAACAAGCTTTCGGCGGACAACCAGGAGATGATCCTGGAGACGCTCGCAAAGCGCGTCGACGTTGATCACGTGGCTGCGTTGATCGAGGCCGAAACGATCAGGGAGAATGGTTTCAACCTGTTAGTGACTTCCTACGTGGAAGCGGAGGACACTCGCGAGGAGGTCGACATCGTGGAGCTCAATGCCCGGATCAAGGAGATCGTGGAGCGACAGTCGGTACTGCGGGCGAGTATTGATGAGATCGTGGCCAACCTCGAGGACGGTGCCCGGTGAGCCGCATCGACGACCTCGTCCGCGACATCTGCCCCGACGGCGTGGAGTACAGGCCGCTTGGCGATGTTGCCAGGTACTCGCCCGGAAGAGTGTCTGCTGACGCTTTAAACTCAGCCACTTTTGTAGGAGTCGATAATCTACTCTCAAATAAAAGAGGTCGCATTGATGCAACACACACCCCAAACGCCTCGACACTTACATCCTATTCTCCTGGCAACATCCTCCTAGGCAATATTCGCCCTTACCTTAAAAAGGTGTGGCTAGCAGACCGACCAGGTGGCTGCAGCGGAGACGTGCTAGCAGTCGAGGTTAACAACCAGTACTCGAAACTACTCGAACCACAGTTTCTATACTACGTACTCTCAAGTGACGCATTCTTTATATTCAACCAACAGAATTCCAAAGGGGCAAAAATGCCCCGAGGCAATAAAGAAGCGATCTTACGGTACCCAGTTCCAGTTCCACCGTTGGAAGTCCAGCACGAGATCACGCGGATGCTAGACAAGTTCACACAGCTGGAGGCGGAGCTGGAGGCGGAGCTGGAGGCTCGCCAATACCAGTATAACTACTGCCTCAACGAACTTCTGAGCTTTAAGGGTGACCCAAATATACCCTGGCGCTCTCTAACTCAACTTGGCACATTCCATCGAGGAAAAAGGTTCGTCAAGACCGACTACTCCGACTATGGCATCCCCTGCATTCATTATGGCGAAATCTACACTAGATATGGGGTATCGACATCATCTGTTGTGAGCAATCTTGACGAATCGCTTCGCCAGAAACTTCGCTTTGCCCAGCCGGGAGACGTGATTCTTGTTGACGTCGGAGAGGTGGTTGACGATGTCGGTCGCAGTGTTGCCTGGATTGGGAATGAACCTGTTGCCATTCACGACCACAGTTACGCTTTCCGCAGCACTTTGAACCCCACGTTCGTTTCCTACGTCATGCGCACCGACTGGTTCACGCGTCAGAAGGCAAAGCATGTCGCGCGAACGAAGGTAAAGACTCTTCTGATCGACGGATTCTCAAAGATTCATATACCTGTACCACCACGCACGGAACAGGATCGGATCGTCGAGAAACTCAATCAATTTGACACCCTCGTCAACGACCTGACCTCCGGCCTTCCCGCAGAGATCGAGGCTCGTCGTCGGCAGTACGAGTACTACCGCGACCGTCTCCTCACCTTCCCGGAGAAGAAGTAGCGCTCACGCACAGTCCTCCACCTGCGCTACCCCACCTCACTCCCTCCATCCTCATCCGTCTCTACCCACCTTTTCCGCACTGACGAAAGTGTCCTCCCATGACCATTCGTGAAGCCTCCGCCGTCGGCGTCGAACCGGTTGTTCTCACCAGTGAGAGCACCGTCGTCGGACTCTATGAGCCCGAGGAGAGTGACCGCGCCGGCTACCAGTCGGAGGCCGAGCTGGAGGCGGCCTTCATCCACCAGCTGCAAGCTCAGGCGTACGAGTACGTCTCTTTCACCAGCGAGGACGAGCTCGTCGCCAACCTGCGCACCCAACTCGAAGCCCTCAACGACTACACCTTCACCGATGAGGAGTGGGAGCGCTTCTTTGCCCAGTCGATCCGTACCCGCTCAGGCGGCGGGGACGAGATCGCGGAGAAGACGCGTCGCATCCAGGAGGACCACGTCCAGACCCTCATCCGGGACAACGGCGAGTCCAAGAACATCCGGCTCATCGACAAGCAGCACATCCACAACAACCGCCTGCAGGTCACCAACCAGTACGTCGTCGATACCGGCGCCCACCACACCCGCTACGACGTCACGGCCCTCGTCAACGGCCTGCCGCTGGTGCATATCGAGCTCAAGCGCCGCGGCGTGCCCATCCGCGAGGCCTTCAACCAGATCAACCGCTACCAGCGTGACTCCTTCTGGGCGGGCTCCGGCCTGTTCGGCTACGTCCAGATCTTCGTCATCTCCAACGGCACCCACACCAAGTACTACTCGAACACCACCCGCTTCGACCACGTCACCGAGTCCACACGGGGCAAGCGCGAGTCCAAGGCCGCCAACTCCGACTCCTTCGAGTTCACCTCCTGGTGGTCCGACGCCGCCAACAAGCCGATCACGGACCTGGTCGACTTCACCCGGACCTTCTTCGCCAAGCACACGCTGCTGGCCCTACTGACCCGCTACTGCGTCTTCACCACCGCGCAGAAACTGCTGGTCATGCGGCCCTACCAGATCGCCGCGACCGAGGCGATCCTCCAGCGGATCCTCACCGCGTCGGCCAACAAGCAGACCGGCACCGTGGCCGGCGGCGGCTACATCTGGCACACCACCGGCTCGGGCAAGACCCTCACCTCCTTCAAGACCGCCAAACTGGCCGCTGGGATGGAGGGGATCGACAAGGTCATCTTCGTCGTCGACCGCAAGGACCTGGACCACCAGACCATCAAGGAGTACAACCGCTTCGCCGAGGGAACGGTCTCCGCGAACCAGTCCACCAACCAGCTAACCCGGCAGATCAACGACCCGGATACGCGCATCATCGTCACCACGATCCAGAAGCTCTCCAACTTCGTGGGGTGCAACCGTAAGCACGCCATCTACACCGGGCACGTCGTCCTCGTGTTCGACGAGTGACACCGCAGCCAGTTCGGGGACATGCACACGGCCATCACCAAGGCCTTCCGCAACTACCACCTCTTCGGGTTCACGGGCACGCCGATCTTCGCGGCCAACTCCGGCTCCAGCGGGAATGTCCAGCTGCGCACTACCGCGCAGGCCTTCGGCGACCAACTGCACACGTACACGATCGTGGACGCGATCCGGGACAAGAACGTGCTGCCGTTCCGCATCGACTACATCGACACGATCAAGATGCCCGACGCCGTGCGCGACGCCGAGATCAGTGGCATCGACACCGAGCGGGCGCTGCTGGCGCCCGAGCGGCTGGCCCAGGTGGTGGGCTACATCCGTGAGCACTTCGACCAGAAGACACGACGCAACTCCTCCTACACGCTGGGGCAGAAGCGGGTGCTGGGTTTCAACTCCTTGTTCGCGACGGCGTCGATCCGGGCGGCGCGCGCCTACTACATGGAGTTCAAGCGGCAGCAGGAGGGGCTGGCCTCGGACCGGCGCCTGAGCATCGGCATCGTCTACTCCTACGCGCCCAACGCCGATGCACCCGGTGAGACGCTGGCCGATGAGGCCGTAGACCCCTCGCAGCTGACCGCCGACGACCGAGCCTTCCTCGATGAGGCGATCCGCGACTACAACGCGCAGTTCGGCACCGCCTACGACACGAGCGCGCAGGGCTTCGAGGGCTACTACGAAGACATCTCCCGGCGGCTGGCGGAGCAGACCATCGACCTGGTCATCGTGGTCAACATGTTCCTCACCGGGTTCGACTCCAAGACTCTCAACACCCTGTGGGTGGACAAGTCACTGCGCACGCACGGACTCATCCAGGCGTTCTCGCGCACGAACCGGATCCTGAACTCGGTCAAGACCTACGGCAACGTGGTCTGCTTCCGGGACCTGCAGGAGGAGACCGATGAGGCCATCACCCTGTTCGGCAACAAGGCCGCCGGTGGGCTGGTGCTCCTCAAGCCGTACAAGGAGTACCTGGAGGAGTATCTGGAGAAGATTGGCGAACTGCGGACCAGGTTCGAGCCGGGGCAGATGATCGCCTCGGAGGCCGAGCAGAAGGAGTTCATCCGGCAGTTCGGGAAGATCCTGCGGCTGCGCAACATCCTGGCGAGCTTTGACGACTTCGGAGACGACGACGTCATCGGCGAGGCCGAGTTCCAGGACTACCGCAGCATGTACGTGGACCTGTACACCGAGATGCGGCGGGCGGCCGATGTGGAGAAGGAGGTCGTCAACGACGATCTCGTCTTCGAGATCGAGCTGGTCAAGCAGGTTGAGGTGGGAGTCGACTACGTCCTCATGCTGGTGGAGAAGCACCGCGAGGAGGCGGGCGACGGCGAGGACAAGGAGATCCCGGTGGAGATTCGCCGGGCAGTGACGTCCAGTCCTAGCCTGCACAACAAGAGGGACCTCATTGAGGAGTTCGTGCACGCAGTGTCGGCCTTCGGGGACGTGGACGAACAGTGGCGGGCATTCATCGAGCAGCGGCGCAGCGAGGAGCTGGCGGCGATCATCCGAGATGAGAAGCTGCGCGAAGGGCCTGCGAAGGCATTGGTGGAGGCCGCCATGCGGAACGGGTACGTGCCCACTGAGGGGACCGCGATCACAAGGATCCTGCCGCCCACCCCCAGATTCCGCCGCGCGGCTGAGGACAGCCACGACGAGAAGAAGCGCCGCGTCCAAGCCGCCCTGGCCGCCTATGTTGAGAGGTTCCGGGGGCTCAGCGGCAAACCTCTCTAAGAGCACTGACGGCAGCCGAAGCATGCAAGGAAACATAATGGAACTAAATTCAGAATGGTGGGAAACTCCCATCAGCAATTCCTCTTCAAACAGTTTGGAAGAGCTTAGTGAACAGTTTGAGAGACGACTTAAATCTAATGACTGCACATCGTTGGAGAAAAAGGTAATTGAAGTAATTAACGAAATATGCAACGTTGACTTCAGGCCAGACGACTGGGAAAATCCATTCCCACCGTCAATCATTTTGGGTGAGAGAAGGTCATGGACACCAACCGACCTCACAAGAGACCAAGAAGAAATCCTTTTCGAAATTGCGCCTCTTATGTCAAACGTGGAACTCAAGGCTCGCATGTATGATATTGCGTGGACATACTGCGATCGCTCCAACACGAATTTCCAAGAAACAGCAATTGAGACCTACCTTACGTTGCCAATCGACGAGGAATCATGGTGCCTCAGAACTCAACTTGCTTGGCAGCGAGTAATTGAGATAGCGCGTCGGTCTGGAAACTCGGGATACCGTTACATCCATCAAGTAAGCGGCAACCTACTTAGTCTTATTGATACAACCAACCCTTCTCTTTCGAGCACCCAACTCCTTTCCATAGCGATTTTCCTTCGATTCAATAAGCTATGCCAGAAAGATAAAATAGAAACTGTCGCTCTAGGTTTAGAAAGTTGCGCGACGAAAGCCCTCAGTACCAACAACTATATAGCCGCATTAGATTGCCTGTCCGAGGCTAGTCGATGGTACGTAAATCTCAACGATAACAAGCAATATGACATGCTCGTAAAATGCGCAGACATTCATGAGAGCTTGGCAACATTAAAACCCGAATCGACCGAATCGGCAGTCGCATTCACTGTGGGATGTCTGGAAAATTCTCTCGTCATTCTACGCAAACTTCCGAAGAATTATCGAAATGCCAACGGTCTTGATGAACGAATTACTGAATTAACCCGAAAGGTCGACGACGCTAGAGAGATCCTAATCGAATCGATGGCGTGTATCACTGGAAGAGATATCAACCTTCAGGATTGTATATCGACAGCACAGAAATACGTTTCAGGCGTCTCCGATCCTCTGGAAGCTGCGCTTAAGTTCGTCAAACTTGGCTGGTTTTTTGAACCAAAAGAATTAGTATCTGACGCGCAATCTCGAGTAAACTCAAGCATTACTTCCTGGGCTCACCGCACCACCTATGACCCTTCCACGGGGCAAAAAGTGTTTGATTCACTCAATGCCGTTACCCCACCGCATTTTGAAGGTTCCCCCGAAGTTTGGTCGGAGGTATGTAGAACATATAAAACCCAAATCGAGATTCTCGCAAAAGGCGCAATACTTCCTGCTCAGGACGTAATCAATATCGAGCATCGATTATCTTTGAGATATTTCATCCAACTATGTCACAATTCTCGTTTCGTTCCTAGCGGACACGAATACCTCTGGGCCTTGGGGTTAAATGAAGGCATGAAAGGGAACTATGGCGTAGCCACCTCTGTTTTGGCGCCGCAGTTCGAATACTTGGTTCGAGATGTCTTGCGCAGCATCGGCATACAAACCAGGATCATTAAGGATGACGGTACCGAAGATGAAAAAAGCTTGAATGCTTTGATAAACGAACCTGCATTGGTCGACAAGTTTGGCGACAGTATCGTTTTCGAGATGCGATTACTTCTATGCGACCCCCAAGGTGTTAACCTACGAAACCGCGTGGCACACGGATTGATTGACGACTCTGTAAACTGGTCGCTGCAAGCCGTCTACTTCTGGTGGTTTACTTTGCGTCTTACTCTAATTCCTATATTGTTGGCTACATTATCCAACCAGGAGGTTGACCTGAATGATTGATTATGTTAAACGTCGGCTCGACGCATATTCTTGTTGAGTGATTTAACGCTACCCACATCTCCTGAATCCCGACGGACCCATCACACGCACAGCGATACCACATTCCTTTCCCAAACGGCATTGATTACTCCCCGACCGGGTATGGGATCCTGGCGCAAAAGTCGGTGCGAACGCAGATTGTGTTTTGTGCCTCAATCGCCACTCTTGTACCAAGCAACGACGATCTGGAAGCGGTCGTGCAGGTGGAGTTTGGTCAGAATGCGGTTGACGTTGCAACGCACGGAGGCGTGCTGCAGCACGAGCCACTCTGCGATCTCCTCGTTCAACATCTCCCCCGTGCCGGGCACTACTGAACATTCATAGCCATCGACACAAGAAGCGAACCCTGAAAGTCAGTCCTGGGAGCGGAGGTCCTCGAGGACTTGGTGCGCCTCAGCAGAGTCTTCGTCATAGGCGCCCATCGCCTGAGCATCGGCCACTATGTCTCACAGGGTCTCCTCCACCCGACGCCGGCGGGGACATTCCGCGCGGCTGGGTGCCGTCCGTTCCTGGGTGGGGTCTGGTGGTGGATGCACCACTCGTGGAGGGGTGTCTTGTGTCTGGTACTGGGGTTGGTCAGGATGTGCGTCGTGATGCGGTGGCGCGTGTGGTGGCTGGTGAGTCGGCCTCGGCGGTGGCTCGGGATGTGGGGTACCGGCGTGGGACGGTGAGCCGCTGGTGCCAGGAGGCGGGGGTGAAGCTGGTGCGCGGCCCCAAGGGCGGCACGCTCGAGGCTGACCAGGCCAGACGCGCCAAGGTCGTCCAGGCCGTCCTGGCCGGAGCGTCCCTGACCCGGGCGGGAGCCGAGGCCGGGGTGAGTCGGGACACCGCCAGGCGGTACTGGCACGATCAGGCCATGGAGGACGCAGCAACAGCATCAAGACGCCCGTCAGGACGCTCGTCAGGACGGCGGGGGCGTGAGGGCTGGTCGGCGTCGGCCTGCGCCGGGCGGGTCGGGCGCGGGCAGCGCGTCAGCGACGCCGAACGGGTCCTGATCGCTCAGGGCCGGGCCCGTGGGGAGCCGGCCGCCGCCATCGCCCGCGCCCTGGGGCGGTGCCGTCAGACCGTCTCACGAGAGATCACCCGCAACACCGACCCTGACGGGGTCTACCGGGCCCCGAGGGCCTCAGCTGCGGCCCAGGAGCGCCTGGCCCGCCCCAAGACCAGGAGGCTCGACGCCGATCGAGCCCTGCGCGCCGAGGTGGTGGCCCTGCTCGAGGACGGGGCCAGCCCCCGCCAGATCAGCGCGCGCCTGCGCTGGGCCCACCCCGACAATGAGTCCATGCGCATATCCCATGAGCAGATCTACCAGGCCCTCTACGTCCAGGGCGCCGGGAGCCTGCGCCAGCAGCTACGGGTGGACAAGGCCCTGCGCTCAGGACGCACCCGGCGCCTGCCCCGCTCACCACTGGCCGGCCTGCCCCGCAGATCCAACCGTCCCTGGATCGAAGGAGCCCAGATCAGTGTGCGCCCGCCCCAGGCCGCCGACCGGGCCGTACCAGGGCACTGGGAGGGCGACCTGGTCATCGGCGCCGGCGGGCGCAGCGCCCTGATCACCCTGGTGGAGCGCACCAGCCGCTTCGTGCTCATACACCGCCTGGGCGCCGGCCACGACTCCCAGACCGTCACCACCGCCTTGCAGACCATGGTCGCTGACCTGCCCCGAGCCGTAAGAGCCTCGATCACCTGGGACCAGGGAAGCGAGATGGCCCGGCACGCCGACTTCACCGCCGCCACCGACATCCCGGTCTACTTCGCCGACCCCCACAGCCCCTGGCAGCGCCCCACCAACGAGAACACCAACCGCCTGATCCGCGAGTACCTCCCCAAAGGCACCAGCTTCACCGATGTCACCGACACCCAGGTCCAAGCCATCCAGGACCGCCTCAACCGCCGACCCCGCATCGTCTTGAACGGACAGACCCCAACTGAGAAACTCAACGACATCATCAACGGTGCAAACACCACCTGACCCCACCGGGCATTCGACGCCGTCGGGGACAGGAATCCTGCACCCGTACGCGCGCGATGTTCCCGCCGGGAGCGGCACGTCCCCGGGCGCGCAGGATGTTCCCGCCCGCGAGGACACAGCACATCTCAACCGCCGCTCTTGTACCAGGCGACGGCGATCTGGACGCGGTCGCGCAGGTGGAGCTTGGCCAGGATGCGGCTGACGTTGCGGCGAACGGAGGCGGGCTGCAGCACGAGCCGCTCGGCGATCTCTTCGTTCGACATGCCTTCCGCAATGAGCCGAGCCACGTCGAGCTCCCTGGGTGTCAGCGCCCCGAACCTCTCTCGCAGCCCCTCGCGCTGCGCACCGGACAGCGCTCGTGGAACCCCTCGCGCGATGAGTTCCTTGGTGACGCGCGGCGTGAGCACGGCATCGCCCTGTGCCACCGCCCGCACCGCCTGAGCCAGCTGCGCGGCGCGCACATCCTTGAGAAGGAACCCCGAGGCCCCCACCTCCAGAGCCCCAAAGGCGTAGTCGTCCTCGTCGTAGGTGGTCAGCACCAGAACCTTCACCGTCGGGAACCGCCGCGCCATCGCCCGGGTCGCGCTGATCCCGTCCATCCCCGGCATGCGCACATCCATGAGCACGACGTCGGGCAGCCCCGTTGACCGGTTCAGCCGCTCCAGGACCTCCAGCGCCTCCTGCCCGTCACCGGCCTCCGCCACTACGTGCAGGTCCGGTGCCTTGCGGATCATGAGTGCCAGCCCCAGGCGCGCGTAGCGCTGGTCGTCCACGATCATGACCGACGTCGGCCTCAGTTCCTTCGATTCTGTGCCCACGCCTCAGCCCTCACCGCGAGTTCTCGGCACCGTTGCCGTCACCAGCCAGCCGCCGTCGGACTCGGGCCCCCAGTCCAGCGAGCCTCCCGCAGCCTCGACCCGGGCCCGCAGCCGCAGCAGGCCGGTCCCCTCCGCGGGTCCACCACGACGGCCGTCGTCCTCCCCGCCTCTGCCACCTGAGGAGCCGTCGTTGCGAACCGTCACCGTGACCGCCGACTCGCCGTGGTCCCAGGACACCTGCACCTGCGACAGGGCGGGCGCGTGCCGCACCGCGTTGGTGAGCGCCTCCCGGGTGAGCGCGAAGCACAGGTCGGCCTGGGCGTCGTCGTCGGCCCGTTGCCCGGTCTCGGTGAAGACGACCGTGACACCCAGTGACCGGACCCTGCCGACGACGCTCCTGATCTCATCCCAGGATCGGCGACCGGCACCGTCCCGGTCCGGCGACTCCGCCAGCTCACCCCCGCCGTCGGCCAACGCTCTCACCGCCCGGCGCGTCTGCTCCAGGCACTCCCGTGCCACCTCGTTGATGCCGCCGAGCGCCTCATCGATCTCGGGGTCGGCCCCACCGGCCAGCCCCTCGGACAGGGCGATGATCGTGGTCAGGCCGTGCCCCACGGAGTCGTGCAGCTCGGCGGCGATACCGGCCCGGTTCACCGCGCGGTCGCGCTCGGCCCGAAGCAACCGGAAGCGCTCCCGCTCGGCTTTGGCCCCGGCTTGCGCCGCTCGCCAGTTCGCGACGCTGCGCGCCATCATTGCCGCGATGACCGTCAGCAGGATGGCGACCACCTGGCTGAGCCACTCCTCCACCAGGACCCCGGGCGGGGCCACCAGGACCGCGCTGGCCGTCGCCATGAGGCAGGCCGCACCGATGACCGCGAGGTGCTGCCACAGCGGAAGCCGGCTCACTGCGCTCCCCAGCGCCACCAGCATCGGGAAGAGAAAGAAGTTGTTAAGCCCTAGCGCCGAGGCCGCCACGTACACGGCACACTCGATCAGGAAGACCGCCAGCGGGTGCCTGCGTCGCGCAATGAGGAGTGCCGTGGACCCCATGGCCACCAGAATGAGAATCGCGAAGCCGATTCTGGTCGGGGCGATCCCTGCAACCAGGCCGCCGTCGCCGACGCGGCCGGTCAGCACCGCGCTACCGATCATGCCGCCTTGGTAGGTGGCGCACAGGATGAGGAGCAGCGTGGACAGGATGCCGGGGCCGGCCTGCGCGGGCGCCGGCTGGCGCACCC
>ERZ772948.994-NODE-994-length-17458-cov-4.722691_pt1 | contig 17458 bp, 16 predicted proteins | sample MGYA00511945_ERZ772948 | MGnify/ENA primary metagenome ERZ772948 (study PRJEB29015, sample SAMEA2737927) | human oral metagenome | biome: human oral; feature: human-associated habitat; material: dental | place: China | collected 2141 ... | reverse complement strand
GGATAATGAGACCCACTGCAACGGTCTGGGCGACCGCGGAAGCAATAAGCAGGACCGCAAATCCACCAGCAAGAGCCACTAGACCAATAGCTAGCTCGCCCCAACTAATTGTGGACAGTTGCTTGAGCGCTCCCGCAAGCAAGATGAACGACACGGACGCAATACCAAGAGCAACTGCTCCATTCTGGAAAGCGCTTGCCGCGGCCATAGAAGCTGCCAGAATACCTAGCCCGATAGCAAGACTAATAAGACCCTTAGCCAGGGTCCCAATACTCATGCTGCCGAGGAGATATACCGCTCCAACAAGTGCGGTAACAGCAGCTGCCATGGCAAACATAGAAGCTGCACCTCGGGCATTCGAGCGCCCGGCCACAACTAATGCGGCAGATAGAGCTGCGATAATAACACCAAGAGCAATCACACCCTGAAGCAGCTTTCCGGTATTCATGGTGCCGAGCATCCAGATTGCAGATACTAGGATATTGCAGGAAACCGCAAGAGACAAGAGCAGTAGAGCACCCTTACCCATGTACGGGTCCTTGCTGACCATCATCATGAAACCAGCTAGAATGGTTACAACCGCCGCAAGGGTGATGACACCCTGTACGGCCTTTCCAGTATTCATCGACCCTAGGGTATACACCGCTAGAGATAGAATGACGCAGGAGGCGGCCAACGCAAGAAGGATACCAGCACCCTTCTCGACGCCGTCGGTCTCGGCCATCTTGGTCATGAATTCCTGCATTGTCATCATCAGGATCTTCATTGCCGCCATGCCGATCACAGCGCCCTTGAGGTCCATACCCGCAAGGATTCGGACTGCGGTAGCCATCAGTACCATTGCCGCACCGAGCGCAATAAGCATTCCGACAATTCGTACGGAGTCGTTCTTGAATGCAACCATCTTGGTCATCGACTCAAGCATGTCGTCCATCATCTTGAACAAGAACTTTAAGACGGCCAGAGTCACAAGGAGCTTAGGGGCGGGGACCAAAGACATAAGAATCAATGCTCCCGCCAAGACTCCAAGAGCAATAGCGATTGTCAGAAGGGCCTTAGCCTTAACCTTCTGCTCGAAAGCCTCAAGTACTCCTCCAAGCTTGTCGAACAGGTTGCCGAGTTTCTCAGCAACATCCCCGATCTTATCGAAGTTCTTCTTGAAGGAGTTGATCCATCGAGTGAAGGCAATGAGCACTCCACCACCGATAGCCCCAACAAGGATCTTACCCATGTCATAGGACTTGAGGTTGTCGTTAGCGTTGCCGAGAGCTTCCCCAACTGCCCCGAATGCGTTCTTAACGGCATCCTTGACCTTGGGGGCGAATGTCTCAGTGACGAAGTCCTTGAACTCCTGGAACTTCTGCTTGATGGTATCGAACAGCTCAGGGAGGTGAACGGCTCGAGCGACCTGCTTGATGTCCTCGAACCACTTCTTGAGGAAGTTCTCCTTTGCTGCCTGGCCCGTCTCTTTGGCCGCCTGAGCAGCTGCCGAGCCTACACCTGAGACAGCACTAGCCGCCTCTTTGGCCTTCTCCTTTACCGCGGAGTGACCGTTGACCCACTCCTGGAAAGCGAGGGCAACCTCCTTGATCTTTCCACCGATATCGGAGAAAGACTTACCGAGGTGGTCCCAAACACTGCTATTTTGAACGGCGTTCCACGCTTCGACAATCGCATCCTTGAGTTCAATGAGCTTTTCCTTCAGCCACTGAACTTTCTCGGAAATCTTGAGCTTCTGGCCAAGTTCATCGAACTTCTGACCAAGGGAAGCGATGATTGCCTCGGAAGAGGTCATCCCATTGAAATCGAAACCCTTGAAATAGTCAGATAGGGCCGACTTTCCAGAGAGAAGCTTAGCCTTGAGCTTATCGCCAACGCTCTGACCGAACTCATGGAGCTTAGTCTTAGCGGTGTCTATCCCGCTCTTGATCGAGTCTATGGCCGCTGTGAATTCTCGACCAACGACCGAGTTCTTGAGAGCATCCTTAATGAGGCCGAACTTAGAAGCTAGCCCTTTAAGACTGTTTCCCAGGTTTGTGACCTTGGATCCGAAGTCCAGCCAGATAATGAAGCTGTGTATAGCATCCACAACCCACTTGATTGCCTTGCCGACCAAGTCGATTGGTGGTAGAAGAAGCTTGAGTAGCTTTCCGCCTAGGTCTAGCTTTGTGAACCACTGGTCAAACCAGTAGATGGCCTTACCGAGAACCTTAGTAATCTGGAAGACGCCAGAGTTAATGCCCGTGAATGCCGGGAACAGCGCACTAATGATGTGCGAGGCAACCGTAAAGATAACCTGCGCAACTTCGCCGAGAATTGTAGCGAAGATGTGGAATACCGAGAATATCCCAGTAAATGTCCACTCGAGTTTCTCAGCAAAGTTATTCGTAATGATGAGCTTCGAGGTGAAGTCTGCAAAGGCTTTCGTGATCCGAACCAGACCTTCAGCAGAGGCGTTCATGAATACCCTACGGAAGGCAGTTCCGATCTGCCCAAGAACCTTGATAATGGCCTGGAATATGTTGGCTAGACCCTGGACTAGTGCAGAACGACCCCCAAGGTCCTTCCACATCTGGAGGAACCCATTTCGAGCGTCAGCGCTATCCTTAATCAGCGAGCCAAGCCAGTCGCTGATAGCGGTGAATAGATCCGTGGCCTCTTCGAAGTCACCAAATAGGATCTCGAAAGTCTCGGCCCATCCAGAACCAATGGCTTCCTTGGTGGTATCAATAAGCTGACTGAAGGTTCGAACCTTGGTAGCGGCATCGAATGCGCCATTGGCAAACTGCTTGAGCTTGTGGGCCTGTTCCTCGGAATAGCCCATTTCGACAAGCTGTGCCTCGGAGAGGTCATTCGTGAGTGCGGTCAGGGTGGTGGTCATAACCTGTGCGGTTAGCCAGTCTTCCTGAAGCGACTCTCGGAAACTACCCTTCTTGGCGATAGCCTCGTCCACCCCGGTACCCATCATTCGAGCGGTCTCGATCAGGGCATTCCGGAACGACTCACCGCCCATACCGGCGTTGACAAGCGAGTTCCAGTCCTGAAGGTGGACCACACCGGCCGAGATAGCCTGGGACAGCTGAGTATATGCCGTCGAAGCCTGCTGAGCGGTTGAACCCGAGGCTGCAGCGAGGTTAGACAGACCCTTGATGGAGGATACTGAGGTCTGCAGGTCGACACCGGCAGCAGTAAACAGACCAATAGCATTTGTCATATCGCTGAAGCTGTAGACGGTCTTGTCTGCGTAAGTGTTCAGCTCAGCAAGAGACGTCTTGACCTCGGCGAGGGTGGTACCCTTCTCAGCCGTGTTGGCCATAATGGTCTGAATCGACTTCATTTTGAGCTCGTACTCATTGAAGCCGTCTTTAATAGTCTGGAAGAACCCACTAACAATGGATCGACCAGCATTCAGCGCCGCGACACCAATTCCACCGAATGCAGTGACAGCCAGCCCCTGCATGACGGTCATATTCTTGCCGATATCGAGTGCCTTAGTAGCCAAGTCGCCAAGGGTGGTATTCTTAGCAACCTCACCCACTCGAGCGAGGCCGTCGGCAGCCCCCTGCATCTTCAAGGATTCCTTAAGCTTGTCCATACTGGACGCGGATTCCTTCATGGCAGATAGGAACTGCTTGTTATTCATCTTGAGCGAGACTACCCGCTCGTCAATAGTTGCCACTATTTAGTGACCTCCTTCCAGGCCTTCTTAGTAATCTTGTCGAACACCGGCCTGATAGCGGGGTTGATGTAGTCTCGACCAACGACATACCCGCCATTGCGAGTACCGTGGCCATATTGCAAGATGACGGCGATGTTTACGCCGTTGTTAACATGTGAGTTTGTCCAGGTGATCTTCCAGCTGTTGCCAGTTCTAGTGACTTCGTAGTTCCAACTAGCTGCTGTTTCGCCCGACCTGGAGGGGGTCGCTGACTTTAATGCAGTAACCCCCTCCTTGCCGAACTGATTCATGATCAGAGCCAGGTCTAACTTCGTCATTCGGTCAAACCAATTCCTGGTGAGTTTCCAGTCTCCCTGGCTCTCGATCGTAATCATGATTCTCCTAGACTAGAGATTCGGAGTAAATATTGGCCACTCCGGAGACCATGCATCCGATAGCGCCCTTGGCTAGACCCTGATCATATGCATCTCGAGTGGGACAGATGTGGGCCCATACTGGCTTGCCAAGTGCGAGGGTTCGTCTCCAGACTTCGTCACTTGCCTCCCAAGACATACCCACATAGTCCCAGGGTTTGTACCACTCGTTGATCCGGCCATCAGTAACCTGATCAGGATATGAGTAGCCCCAGCACTTCCATCCGTCCGCCTTCCACTGACCAGCGAGCCAGCCCGCATCAATGGAGAACTTCCAGATTATTCTACCGTGGGCATCAGAAGGGAAGAACTTCTTGAGTTCCTGCCACTCAGCGGCGGAATATTTGGGGTCGAGCACCGTGATGTGACTAGACCCGTAGGCTGCGAAGTACTCCTCGACAGTCATGAATGGCTCGCCGATGGTGGTGTACTTCTGGATCTCCGCCCATGTCATCTCGGTGACGGGAGTATTCGGGGCCGTCTTGTCGACTCGCTGAAGGGTTCGGTCGTGATTCAGGAACCACACTCCGTCCTTCGTCTTCTGGCATGAGACCTCCAGAGCCCCTGCTCCGAACATAACCGCGTTGGTGTATGCTCGAATAGAGGCCTCGGGCCAGCTTACGGATCCTCCTCGGTGAGCGATTAGGAATCCGCGAGTGATCATCATCGTACCGATGTCCTTGTACCCTCGAGGTACAGCTCGCATAGTGGCGGGACGCTCTTCACCGTTCTCCCAGATGAAGACCGGGTTGTCGAGCTTACCTTCCGTAATGGCTACGCCAGGAACAACCTTCTTCTCTTCCTCGTCGACCATTGGTTCAAAATCAACCCAAGCGAAGCCTAGGGCATTAGTCCCAGACTTAGCACCCTTTGTGATTCCAGCCTCGATCGAGGACCAAGACTCTGTGGTGGAAGCTCCACCAGTAGAATATCGTCGATCCTCAGTCACATCCTGCCAAGGAATTAGAGGAGTCTTATTATTCCCGTGGTACTGAGCGGCTACAAGGTGAATATACTTATCGTCGGGCTTGAACGCCGGAGTACCGGCAGTCCAAGTATGCGGATAGTAATTCTTTACCCCTCGAATAAGGAGGCACATCGCTCTTTCTCGAGCAGTGGTAGTAGTATCACCGTGTAGCTTAAGGTTGGTTACCTCAGACGCGTTGGTGATCCGTTTAGCCGCGACATACCCAGATCGACCGTTGACATTCTTCTCGATTTGAGAGTCCCATCCAACGGGCGGTCTTGCCGCGGTATTACCGAACTGAGAGGCGTAAAAGACTACTGCAATATCCCCAGGCTTAGCCTCCGGAAACGACAGCAGATCCATAGATCCACCAGTACCCAGAAGTGCTTTAGTAGCTACGACCTCTATACCAGGTTTCGGCGTCTCATATAGATCGAGTTTAGCGATATTGATATCGTGTCCGGTATTCGGAACCGCTACCGAGGGGGTCCACATCGGGTAGTTCCCAGGAAGTTCGAACTCGAACTTCATAGCACGGCTTACACCGGCTGGGAGATTCCACGTTACGATGAAGTCCTGCTTGTTCGTCTTACCCTTATCAGCAGTGAACCAGTTAGCTCGCATGGCTAGCTGGTTGTCATCTCCTGAGGTGTAGATGATTTCGGCAGTCCACTTACGTGTTCCGACAGGAGCGGCAGCAGTCTCAAACGGGGTAGAGCTAGAGCCGAGTTCGATGTATTTGCCATCACCGACTCGGTAGCCCTTTCCGACCCACCAAGCCCCAATGATAGGAAATACGCTCGCCATTACTTAGCCCTCCGAACAATAACTGTACCGGACTGAGTCCCAGCTGGAACTGGATCATCCGGACCCAGGACGATGAGCTTCGGAACTTCCGGGATCTTGAGGTTGTCAACCTTTAGCTTCAGCTTCAGGTATCCCTTGAGCCAGGGAATGATCAGCTCTCGGATCTCAGCGCCCGGAGGGTTCTCGTACGGGTTGCCAACGGGATGCCACTGACCACCATTTTGAGGATCCTCAACCAGGAAGCCATCTGTGACGTAGAGGTGGCTAATTGCGAGGTTGTCAGCCTTATCAAAGACCTTCTGGTAGTTCTCAGAAGTCACCGAGTGCACCACTGCCCACCATCGAGTAGACGGATACGCCTTCATGTGATCGGGAAGGATCGGTGAAGTCGGATTCTCCTCGAGGAACTTGGCCGCGGTACCCTCAAACATCATACATACGTCGAAGTCCAGGTCGCATATCTCCTGTGAGATGTTAGAACCGGTGTTGATGGCGATCACGAAGTCGATTCCATTCTCTCGACGAATGGTGTCGATCAGGTCCTTATACCACGGAATCCGATCCTTACGGGCGTCCCAGCCGTTTATGACCTCATCAAGGAAGACACCCTGAACAAGGTCACCATACCACTGCTTTGCTCGCTTCAGCTGCTCAAGGATATACTCCTTGGTGAACTTAGCAGCATTTGGAATACCTCGGTTCTCCTCAGCATCGGGATTGATCGCTGCTCCGTACTGGGTCTTGATGTAGAACAGGACTTTCTTGGCCCCTGCACCGAGAGCAAGCTCCCCCTGCTTCTGGAAGTCTACCTCCTGCGCCTCCCAGTCGCCGCTGTTGCGGTTAAGGATGACGTATCCGAGGTTGTCCCGAAACTTCAGCGTCTGAGCCCACTTTGAGAACTGCCCGGGCTTACCGTCCTGGTAGTAATCAGGCCAGTAATAGGTTACCGGTGAGTAATACCGGGCACCATTCTTGAAGGGATTGGTCTGTCGTAGAGCGTCTTCGACATCAGCCTTCTCTCCGTACTTCTTATCCGCATCCTCAATCTTCAGATATTGGAACAGATCAGTTGCGTCGGCCTTATGATTGATTTCGGCATAATACTTACCAGAGGAGATGTACTCATCAGCTGCTTCCGATTTCTTTAGGTACTGATCCAGCTGAGGGGTAACCGCATCCTGACCGGCGGGACCACGCTCTCCAGCAGGTCCGGGAGGACCCTGCGGTCCAGGAGGTCCGGCTGGACCAGCCGCACCATTATCACCCTTGGGTCCTGGTTGCCCATTTGCTCCGGCAGGACCAGCGGGTCCAGGAGGACCTTGGATGCCTTGATCACCATTGGGTCCTGGAGGACCAGCGGGACCCCTAGGGCCTTCTGGTCCAGGAACCGGGGTTCCTCCAGCTCCACCACCAGCGGGTCCGGGTGGACCCTGAAGCCCCCGAGGCCCTTCTGGTCCGGCAGGGCCACGTTCTCCAGCATCTCCCTTAGGTCCGGGAGGGCCCTGGGGGCCAGTAGGACCGGCGGGTCCTCGAAGACCTTGATCGCCCTTTGGACCAGGATTACCAGCATCACCCTTAGGTCCAGGAGGACCAACAGGGCCTCGGGGTCCGACCGGGCCAGGAGACCCAGCCCCACCTCCGCCTCCGACACCAAAGGGAAGCGGAGAAATCTCCGAGGTAGGGTCGGCAGCCATGATATCGATAGATCCACCCTGAGTAAGGGCAACATGCTTGACGATGTCAAACGTGGGGGAGTCGATGAAGATGGTGTGCGTCCAGGAACCGGCGGGGCTAACGCCAGCACCTGGAGCAAGCACCTCAATGTTGACAGCGCCAGCCTGGTCTGTCCGAACCACATGCTCGCGCATAGATACTGAGGCCCCGTCAACGGTAGCCGTAGCACCCTTTACGTCAGGAATGATTCGGACAGTAGCCCGACCATTCTCTCCTCCGGGAATTGTTCCCGTTAAAGTACAGTATGGCGCTGCCATTTTGAGCCTCCTACGGCTGTTCGGCCCTGTCGAGCAGGGCGTTCACTCGAGTATTCGTATCGGGACCATAGATCCCGTCGACCTCAGATCCTACTGCGGACTGAACCGCCTCAACAGTTGCGTCGTGAGCCTCCTCAGATGCGGGACCCCAAATTCCGTCCTGCTCAGTACCGACCACAGACTGTGTGAATGCCACACCGAAGGGGAAGGTGTTTCCGCCCCAGTTGGAAGCTGCAGCCAGCGCGTAGCAACGCGACCGAGTATTAGGTCCGGCAACGTTGTCGGGGTTAGCACGAACGGCTCGCTGGAGCGCACGGATGTCTGCCGGTCCAGAAGGAGCGCTGGACTCCTCGCTGTCGGAGTAGGCTGGCCGAATTACGTAAGCGATCGAGTGATTGCGGACGCGGCGCCAGACACCGTTCCCAGCAGACTGAGAACCATAGTCACCAGAAGAAGTGTTACCTTCGATGGTTTGGAGAGTCCCTCCGCCAAGGTTCTTCTCAACGAATCCGACGTGATCCGTGCCGCCGCCGTCCCAGTTGTAGATGACGACATCTCCGGGGCGGGCATCGTAAACCGATACGAAGTAAGCGTCGGGGTGCTTGCGGACCTGGTTGACGGTGTAATCAGTGTTAAAGGAGAAACCTCCAATAGCGTCAATCTGCCCGCACTCGTCCAGACACATGCTGACGAAGAGCATGCACCACCAAACAGAGTCGGACGGTCCAGCAAGCCACTTCTGACCAGATCGATCGGCCCAGTATCGTCCAGCTTCGGATCCAGGGTTCGGGTCGTCTGGTGCATAGTATCCAATCCTCGAGGCTGCTCGAGCGAGGACCTGCTGTGCTACGCTCACTTCATCACCTCCGTGGTCTGGGACACATGAATGTCCTTGTCTTCCATCGGGTCAGTACCGATATGCGCCTGGGGGGCGAGAGCCTCTTCAGGGAAGACGTACTCAACCCCCTCGTCATGACTGATCATTGTTATCCCTTCGAGCCAAGCTTTGCCCGCCTGGCCCTGTTGAGTTCCCGGTTCCGTTCCATAATCTCGGACTGGGACATCTTCTTGTCGGGCTGGTTCTTTTGGTTACAGACCCGAATAAGTGTGAGTAGTCGGTTGATGTGCCATGTCTCACACTCGAATGGGATCTGGCAAGCGATCATCCAGTAGTAAATCAACTCCGAGGATGTGTATTCACCAGATCCAGATTCATTACCAGATCCTGAGATAGTAGTAGCGGTCTTTGTATCAGCCATATAGGCACTGATCCGCTCTACCTCACTGGCGGGTAGCCGTTTCAGGAGCTCTGGGTCATACTCTTCATCAGTGATCATGCACTCGATGTAGAGTATCATCTCTTCTGACGTAACGTTCTTGTTACCGATTAGATGTTTGTGTGTGATCGACTCCCATTTTGACAGGGCGACCAGGTTGTGCTCCAGATGTAGTTTCCCGCCGGGCAGGGAGACGAATGTTCCAGTCTCCTCATCAAACCCCTCAAGCTCGGGGATAGAAACTATAAGCATTGCAGGCACCGAGGGCCCAGGAGTCTAGGTCTCTGAGCCCCCGGTGTGGTATAATCAGCCTGCGAAGTGGGCCTTGATCTCGTCGGGCAGGAGCAGCTTGGGCTCGAGAGCCGCGCCACCGTCCTTACCGAAGAGCTTCTCCTCAAGCGCCTTCAGCTTGCCGCCGTCGACGTCGAGAGACGAGATGGTCAGCAGAGAAGTGGGCTTCGCGCCGGTCACGTTGACCGGAGTGGTCGACAGCTCCCACGAAAACGAGATCGCCTCGGGAGAGTCGTTGACGGTCTTGTAGCCCTTCTCAGAGGGAGAGGCCTTGCAGCCGTACAGGAAGTGGAGCTTGTAGCCCTTGTCCTGGCCAGCCACGTCATCACCAATCTTGGTGCGGTAGACCAGACCGAACGAGAGTCGGTCCTGCTGACCGATCTTGACACCCTTAACTAGAGTGGCGGAACCGTCGCAAGCCTCGAACTCGTCGGGGTAGGTGTAGGCCTCGATGGTGGCCTTCAGCTTCTCAGCCGAGAGCATCGAGAGGTACAGAATGTTGTCGGCGTAGAGGTCGGTAGCCTCGGCGCCCTCAGGCTTCTCGGAGATGGCGGTGATACCATTCCAAGCAACGCCGGTGCCGTAGGTCTTGGTGGCGGGGTTGTACACATACAGCGCACAGTGGTCGACACCAGTCTCAATACGGCGCTCACCAGTCTTGTCCCAGACAAGTGCAGCCATGTTATCTCCTAATAGTAGACGTCGAAGATGTCGTGATAGAGGTTGTCCGCTACGAGTCGGGACTCATGGCGGCAGAACAAAAGGTCCTCGATCTTCATTCGTGTCGGGTCCTCGGGATGCCGGGCAATCAGAGTAACCTGGAACCGGTTTGCTTTGATATACTTGAGGTTGTCCGCGTACATCGGATCGCCCGGATGCCGCTCGTATACGATACACGGATACGAGAGCTTAAGCGACGGGAGTGGCTGGTAATAGACCTTATCCGACCCGAGGATCTCTACCAGCTTCTCATGGAGAGCTAGCCGTCGGTCCATTATACACCCCCGTCAACTCGAGAACCAGACGGGGGAACTTCAGCTCCACATAGGAGATTTTCCAAAGTCCCCCCATCCAGCGTACATACTTAAGATTCTGGATGTTATCCGTTAGAAAACCGTCAGCGATAACGCTGATTTGGTTACTGAGGTTGATACTCCCCAGAATCTCATCGCTGGCACCAAAGCGACGTGCTTCACGAAACACATCACCATAGTACTGCTTCTCGACGATCTTGTCTTCCCAAATTCCCGGCTCGGTCTGGACCTGTGTAGCAAATCCTATCTCACCGAAGAATTTGGCCATCTATCACGGCTCCGGAACGACGTTACCAGCCTCGGTCTTGCGCTCAACGATGATAGCCGACTTCGGGTGAGTCAGCGCACCGGAGAGGCGAGTTTCCAAGAGGTAGTGGTACTGGTTAAAGCTAATGTCAAAGTCCTCAGCCGCGAAGAGCTGACCACCCTTGTCCGCACCAATGGTGTAATCGGACATGTTGACGATGATACCGAGGGCGTCGACAGTACCGTTCTTGGCGGATGACCGCTGCAGGCCCTTCATGAGCGGGACCTTGACGATCTTCGAGACGCCGACGTAGTCAGCCAGCTCGGAGACGCTGCGGAACAGACGGTGGCCCATCTTGTCCTTGAGAAGCAGGATCTCGGTGACCATGTGGGGCTCGGCGAACCAGGTCGGGTTGCCAGCGCCGTCGTAGTCGTCCATAGCGCGGACAATGGAGTCCAGGACGTCCTCGGTGGTGGTCTCCTTGGCCAGGACGACGCGAGGAGCGTAGAGGCTGTCCTCCTTGTAGATCGGGCGGATGCAGTCCTCCTTGATCTTATCCTTGGAGGAGGCCTGGCGACCATCACCGATGAGGACGGCTCGACCAAGCTCCTCCTCAATCATGATCTTCATCTCGCCACGAATCCAGGACACCACGTCAAAGTCGGTGATGTCCAGGATGTCATCCCTATCCAACCTCTGCTTCTTATAGATGGTGGTCGGCGAGGTGACACGCTGCAGAAGCGTGAAGACCTCGTCTTCCTTTTTATTGCCCTTAATGTAACCCTTGGCGCGGGCATCGTCAGCCGTGATGTCGGCGAAGCGGGTGCGAATGCGGGAGAAGGGCGAGTGCTTGGCGCCACCCACGACAGCGTTGACCCAATCGGTCTTACGCTTGATGAACTCCGGGGTGTTCCACAGATCCTTAGCCTCAGGGAAGAGGGTCTCGATCTGCTTGATGCCGTAAGCGTCGGCGTGAGCCAGGATGGCCTGCTTCAGGGAGCCGCTGGAGCGAGCGTCCTCGAAGATGGTCTCGACCTGGGCGTGAGTCAGGACGGGGAGCTCCTCGGTGGTAGCGGAGCCCTCAAACACGTTCTTGTGAGCCATAGTATCCTCAGTTGTGTCGGAATGGGCGGTGTCCTCAACCTCTTCGGTCTCCGACTCCTCCGCCTCTTCATCTACGGAATCGACGAGCTGTCCAACGATGGCGTAGACCGCCGTCTTCTGCTCCTCGGTCATTCCATCGAAGATCTCCCCGAGAGTGGGGTCATCCTCGTCGCCCTCAGCCTCATCGGCCTCCGGCTCCTCCTCAGCGTGCTCGACGTCTTCCGTCTCCTCCGCCTCGAAGTCCTCATCCTCGTCCTCATCTCCGTGAGAAACGAAGTCCAGCTGCGCATCAGTGTAGATGACAGCCTCGATCTCATCGCCGTCGTCACCATGCTCGATGGAGACCTGGTCGATGAGGGCACCGGGGTTGGCGCCGCGGAGCACCAGGCTCACCTCAACGAGCTCACCATGGACAACGTCATTGCCCTTAGCGCGAACGTGGGTGGCGTAGATACTCATAGCCTTGATGTCGCCGTTCTTGACCATCTCGCGAGCGGTCCGGCCACGATCGGTGTTGTTCAGATGGGCGTAGGCGTAGACCCCATCCTCTCGGACCTCCAGGTCGGCGTGCCCGAGGACGTTCTCGACGTCTCCGTGCTTGTGCTGCCAGACCAGAGGTACGGTCTTCCCATCGTACGCCGCGAATGCCCCGTGCCGGATGATCTTGTTGTCCGAGCACCGAACATCATTCTTCGTGGCGTAGCCAGAGAAATCGCACTTAACTGCCATTTTGACTACTCTCCATCAGTTCGGAAATTGGTACCTCCGATGCAGGGGTCTCGTCGACTGGCTCCTCACCAGGCGGCTGTTCCTCGCCCATCGGATTGATGTTGGAGTTCACCAACTGGTTCGCTGTCTCGTCTTCAGACTGGGCCCAGCCGAACTTCGGGCGAAGCTCATTGGCCGTACCAATCTCATTACGCTTGACAGAGTCGACCAGCTTGGACATCTCCTCCAGCGGGACATTGAGGAATGGATCCTCGATCGCCATGATCCGCTGACGCTGCGTTCGGGCAGTCTTGGTGAGGAAGGTCCGGGTGATAGCGTCCGTGATCGCCTTCAGAACTGGACGAACCGTTCGGTTCTGGTAGTTCAGCATCTGTCGAGCATCGGCCTTGCCGGTGAAGACATCCTCGGTCATTCCGAGCTGGTTGTACAGCTGGGTGGTGAGCCACTGAATCTGGCTCATGAGGTTGTTCTCGGAAGGTCGGTTCAGCTGAGTGATTCGCTCGGCACCATCGGTGTAAGCGATACCGTACTGAGACCCGGCGAGCTGTTCCTCAATCGCCTTACGGCGTGCCTCGGCCTGCTGCTTCTTGAGCTCAGTCTTGACGACGTACGGAAGCTGAATGATGATGTCCAGCTTACCAGATCCAGACTGCTTATCAATGGCGTCGAGCAGATGCAGCTTCTGAGTAAGTCGCTGCAGAGTCGAGCTAGGAGCGTTCATCACGCTGTACAGAGGATTCTGCACAATAGCGACGAATTCCTTATCTAGCGTCAGCTGCTCTCGCTGTCCAGTTTGGTCATTGTAGACCTCCACACGGACGTGGCGAGGATACCAGTTCAGGATCGTTCCGATGCGCATCGACTTGACGTCATATCCCTGAGTCATGTCAGGACTCACGTCCGTATCGACAGGGACGATCGCCACAGCGCCTTCCTCGAACAGAGTCAGGACGAGATCCTGGAAGAATCCCTGTCCGGTCTGATCGATGTTAGCACTCAGAGACAGACAGTCATCCAAGTAGCTACGGTAGTAGCTCTTGAGGTTGCCATTCTCGTCAGTCTTGACGTGTCGGATCGGGACGTTCGATACGTCGATAGCAATCTGGTTGTAGATGCTAGTGACGATTGTCTGATCCCCGACGACAGGCCGGTAGTTCAGGTTCGGATTTCCAAACGTCCACGACCCGTACTCGGGTGTGAAGTTCTTCTTGTCCGGAGACCTTGTGAATGCATTCCAGGCGTGGCTCAATCGGTCGGTTAAACCCATTTCACCTCCTTGCTCATTCGAATGCCTCCTTATTGATCTTGTATGCCACGAAGGCATCCATCAGAGCAGCCACTGAGTCGATCTTCTCTTCCGAGCGCTTCTTCAGCAGCTTTCGGTTACCGTTGGTATCCTCGAGGGTGACGCAGTTTCCCATGGTGAAAGACATGAGTTCCTGGTCGAAAATGAGGAGTCGCTCAGCAGCCAGCTTCTTCAGTTCCCCGAGGGGGACCGATTCTGTCCTGGCTCCCTGAATGACCTTCTCAATACCATACGGGCCGTTCTCCTGTTCCCACCGGGTTACGAACTCCTTGGCGTTGTAAGGGTCGAACCCGAATGCCGAGACGTCGTACTTCTGTTCATCGATGTACTGGTCTAGATCTTCGTAGACTTCCATCATGTCCAGGACGGTACCCTCCATGACTCGGAGGCTTCCTTCTTGGATGAACTCGTCATACTTTTGTCGCAAAGCACCAGGCAACTTCATGAGCGTCAGCTCAGAGATGTATGCTAGTGTCTTTACTCCGAAAGCCTGATTCCTGAGTGGGAATAGGAAGGTGAACGCACAGAAGTCATCACCCTGGGATAAGTCGGCGCCCATGGCGCACTGCATGTTCCAGAATGTGTTCTTCCGGTGCGGGATCGTCTCCTCGTAAGTGAAGAAGTACGTGTATCCCTCCATGGGGATCCCGAACCTCTTGGCGAGGATGTCGTTTCGAGCGGCAGGAGCTTGCTCCATTCGATCGACGTCCTGCTGGTACCGATCATAAGAGACAGTGATGCCGATGTTTGGCTGGGCTTTAACCCACATAGCAGGATCTGCTACTTCCTTGATGTCATCAAGTCTGTAGTAGAAGATTGAGATGTGAGGGGCGATATATTCGCCCTTCAGTATTTTGAGCAACTCCATCTTCATGGTGTCACCCACCGCATTGCGGATGGTTCCCTCGGATGAGACGGCTAGAATGACCGGGTCATCAATCTTCGAGGCACCCTGTTCGAGTGCACCGACCACGTCCTCACGGATGTCGCCGGAAAGCCACTCATCCACCGTACAAACCTTGGGTCGAAGACCCTGCAGCTTGTCGATAGACATGGGGCGGACCTCGAGAAGAGATCCGGTGAGGAAGTTCTCCACACCTTTCTTCGTAGCAACCAGCTTCTGGCGGTTAGCCCTCGCACCAGTTGTATTTTGAATGGATCCCTCAGTCAGGAACTTATACAGCGGACCTCGGGCTCGAGTGATGGCGGTCCGGAATGGACCCATCACCTCTTCAGCCTGCTTCATGGTCGGAGCCGTAGCAATCTGATGTGTCGTAGTAGTGTCAATCACCAGGAAGTAGTTCTGGATGAGAGACATATACATCGACTTCGCCGCTCCACGAGCAACGATCAGATACTGCTTGATTGTAAGGCGCTTCTTTACGGTTTTGGTCTCATAGCGACCGCCAACTCCATCCTCATACGGGACGAAGACCTGGCGATCCTCGAAGTAGTACCATCCAAGGAGCTGTTCGGCCCAGAGCTTGAAGCTGTCGAGAAGATGGAGGTCAGCTCCGTCGGACAGAGTAAGCTCATTCTCGCAGTATGCGATGAATCCTTCTACGGCCTGATCGTCGTAGTAGTATTCGGGATTGGCGACCAGTGCGTCAATCCGGTTCATCTCGCATGAGATCTCTTCGCATACCGGAATCTCGCCTCGGATGACTGCGTCACGAAACTGCCCGTAGTATTTAGGTACTGCGGTGTTCGAGAGCATTACTTAGCAGTGCTCCCCGGATTACGAGGATACCGCTTCTTCTTAGGCGAGGGCTTCGTCTGCTTAAAAGACTTAGGCTTCTCGATCTGCTTACGTTCGGGAGCTTTCTTTAGAGCGGGACCGCCAATAGACTTGGCTTCCTTCTTGGTCTCCTCGGCCACAACTGAAGCAGCCTCAGCGGCTTCCTTAGCCTTCTCCGCTGCCTTCTTGAGCGTCTCGGCTGCGGACTTCCCCGACTTACCAGGATCGAACGACTTATCGAAGGCTGTCTTCATAGCCTTAGTTGCCGCGTAAGTTCCGGCTTTAGTCAGAGAGTTCTCGAGGATCAATCGAGTGACTTCACGACCTCGAACCAGGTGGCGATCGGCCTTGAGCTCCCGATAGCGTTTCTCTTGCTCCAGCCGCTTAATTCGAGACTGGAGCTCGGTGTCGCTGATCTTCTTGTATCCGCGGTTTGCGAACTTCTTTCGGGCCTTAGCTGCCTTCTTGGCTTCGACCTTTCCGGCAACTCGTGCGTCATGAGCCTGCTTAGCCTTTCGAACGCTAGATGCCGTCTTTCGTGAAGCGTCGACGGTGAAGCGTCCTGTCTTCTTGAGAGCTCGAGCCGTTGCAACACGTCCGGCAGACGCCTTCTTACGGATGACGCCCCATCGCTGTCCCTTTACACCGTGGTGGACGAGGTCTTCTACCTCTGCTTCCCCTCGGTCTGATAGATCAGTCGCCATGCTGCCTCCTCGATCAGCTTTTGGTATGCCGATACCAAGAAGGAGTTCCCCGGTGGGTCGAAGAACAGCTTAACCTTCATGGCGATGTAAGACTTGATTGCGGCCTCGTCGTCGATCTGGTCGAAGACGGTCCAGGCCGTATCTTTCTCAATCGGGACGTCGCATTTTGGCCCCAATTGTGCGAGATCCATCCGCGCAGTGTTGATGTGCATGAGGATCTGGTCGTCGAAGACATCATAACCCGGCATAATGCCGATTGCCTTCTTTGTATCTTCAAGAATGGTTCCCATTAGATCCTCCAGGGAGCTTGATCATTCGGTCGACGCTCAACAACTCGTGGTGTCAACCTCGATCGGTCTCCGAAGTGTATCGCGTTGTGGGTATTCTTGGTTGTCGTGATGAGAAACTCTGGCTCGAGGATGTCTGGATTGAATTCCTCGAGATCTTTAGGCTGAATCGGATTCATGTGGTGGATTAGCGGCATGTATCTGATGTCAAGTCCCTCGATCCCGAGGTCACAGGCTTCATCTCGAGCCAGAACAAAGTTCCTGACCTTCTTCCACTCCGTTGAGGTGTAGAATCGTTGGTTCAGGTAACGATCGAAGCCAAACGTGGCTGTACCGACTTGCCCGGTGAGAGCCAGGTAGTCAAACCGCTCCTCAAAGGTCTCGAGGCGCGCCAGTTCAGTATACGTTCGTAACATCTCCCGCTCCAGAGTATGTACGGAAGGCTTCGATGGCTTCTTTGGCAATCTTCTCGGCTTGCTCAGCGCTGACGAGCGCCGTCTTCTTCGCCTCGAGGAGTGCTGTTTCGTTCCTCAGCTTCTCTACCTCTAGCTGTTCTCTTGTGGAGGCGAGTTTGAGGTAGTGGTTCACCGTGGTTGCCGGCGCTGTACCCTCTCGAAGCTGCTTCTCAGCAAGCTCAAGCGCCAGATTGATCATTTGCGCTTCGCGTTGCTCTACAGTTCGAGCTGGTTTAGAGGGTGTTGCGGCCCTTTTACCCATAGTTGCTCCTTAGACAGAGGGCGTTTGGGGCCAATTGAGGGCTAGATTCTAGGGCCCGTTGTGAGCGAGACCAGCAGGAAGAAAGGAGCACACGAGAAACTTCCTGTGGGCCCTAGAACCTAGTCCCCAATTGGCTTTCCAAATATCCCTCCGGGGAAAATATGGAG